>Ga0209572_1000672_pt1 | contig 42051 bp, 29 predicted proteins | sample EBPBio232012_DNA_FD_185867 | JGI IMG/M metagenome (GOLD analysis project Ga0209572, IMG submission 185867) | Wastewater treatment Type I Accumulibacter community from EBPR Bioreactor in Madison, WI, USA - Reactor 1_1/23/2012_ DNA (SPAdes)... | ecosystem: Engineered > Bioreactor > EBPR >...
TGTCTTTTTTGTATTGTGTAGCTTAAACGTCATAGTTGCTCAAAACAAAATTGACAAAATCAACCTTGCTTATGGTGAGGAAATTACTGATGACAAAGGAAAAATTGTCAAAATCATAGGAGAAGCAAATAGTAAAATTTACACATTAGTGCTCAAAGGAAAATCAGATTATTTCTTGAAAATATTTGATTCAAAAGCCATGAAGCAAATAGCTAACAATCAGATAGTTCTTCCTGAAATTAAAGAAAAAGATGTAGAGTTTGAAGAAGCTGTTTTGATAAATGATAAACTATACTTTATCGGAAGCGTATATCATCGTAAGGAAAAAAAGTTTACTTTAATTGGTGTTCCAGTAACAGATAAAGGTGTTTTGAGTGATAAATTTATAACGCTTTTTGAATCTCAAGTTGCAAATAAATCAGACCGAGGTGGTTTTTATTTCAGAAATTCTCCAGATAACAAGATGTTACTAGTAATGCATACTTCATTGTTTGAAAAAGAAGATGCTATGAAATATGAAATCCAGTTTTTTGACGAAATGTTAACATCTACTTTTTTTACAGAAAGTAAAGTGTCTTATGATGATAATAAAAAAGATTATCAATTTACTATTTCAGATTTTGACGTAAATTATAAAGATGATATTTTTTTAGTTGTAAATGAAGGATATAGAGATAAAAAGAACAAAGAAAAAGTTGAAAAATTTGAAGTTCATATATTCAAAAAAGACAATGGATACAAGAAAAATGTTGTTACAATTGATTTAAAAGATAAAGAAATTATCAATTGTAAAATGTTGGCAACCAACAAAAACACTCTTAAATTGACTGGATTTTATTCAAGCGTAAGAGAAAATGGTAAAGCAAATAAGGAATTAAAAGGTGTTTATAATGCAACTATTAATTTGGCAAATGATGTTACAGAGAGTATAAAGTTTAATGAATTTGATTATGCAACAAAAGTTAAATTATTAGGAGAAAGAAGAGCTAAAAAAGGAAAAGATGTAAAACCTCTTTATAACATCCACACTATAATTGAGAAGAATGATGGAGGTTTAATAGTGATTTCTGAGTATCAAATGATTTATGTTGGACAAAAACAAGGAATCGGTCCGCTTGGAATTCAGCCTATAACATACACAATGAACGAAATGATTGTAACTTCTTTAAAAGCAGATGGAACTTTAGAATGGAGTAACGTTGTTGCTAAAGAACAATCGGCAACAGTAACTGTAGCTTCTTTCAATCTTTTTGGAGTTGGTGGAAGTGGAAGTTTTAATGTTGCAGTTGGTCTTTCAATTCCATTGGCAGTAATGGGTAAAGGTCCAGAATATTTGAGTGCTATTCCTATTTATAGAAATGGTCAGTTGAACATACTTTTTAATGATAATGTTAAAAATAAAGGGATTACCGATATTGAAGAAATTAAAGCTTTAGGGAATTACAACAATGCTGTTCCAACATTATTTGTTTTTGACGACAAAGGAAATATCTCAAGAAAAGATCCTGAAGAAGTTATAAAAAATGAACTAGTACTTCGACCAGGAGTTTATAATAGAAAAACTGAAAACGAGTATATAATTTATGCATCAAGAAAATCTGTCGATAAAATTGGTAGAATGATCTTGTTAGATTAATTAAATCTATTTTATAAAACACAAAGACTGTTTGCAATTGTAAACAGTCTTTTTTTGTACAATAAAATTACATTCTCCAATCAAAAATAATATCTTTGCTCAATGACAGGACTAGTTTATAAATCTACAGGAAGTTGGTACACCGTTAAATCTTTACAAGGAGATTTTATGGAATGTCGTATAAAAGGTAAATTCCGTATAAAAGGTATTAAAAGTACTAATCCTATTGCGGTTGGTGATATTGTAGATTATGAACTTGACGAATCTTCAGATACTACAACAGGAGTTATAAATAACATTCACGATAGAAAAAATTATATTGTTAGAAAATCAGTGAATTTGTCGCATCAAATGCATATTATTGCTTCCAATTTAGATTATGTTTTTCTTTTGATTACAGTTAATAATCCGCCAACAACTTTCAATTTTATAGATAGATTTTTGGTTACTGCCGAAGCTTACGGAATTGAAACGATTTTAGTTTTTAATAAAATTGATACTTTAGACGAAGCAACATTAGATGAACAATTATATATGCAACATGTTTATCAACAAATTGGATATAAATGTTTGCGGGTTTCTGCTAAAGAAAGTAAAGGTATTGAGGAACTAAAAGAACTAATGATTGGAAAAACTACAATGTTTTCTGGACATTCAGGAGTAGGTAAATCAACACTAGTAAATGCATTAGAGCCAAGTTTACACTTAAAAACAAAAACTATTTCTGAACAAAGTATGCAAGGTCAACACACTACAACTTTTGCAGAAATGTATGATTTATCTTTTGGAGCAAAAATAATTGATACACCAGGAATCAAAGGTTTCGGAATTGTTGATATGGAAAAAGAGGAAATCAGTGGTTATTTTCCTGAATTTTTCAAACTAAAAGACCAATGCAAATTCAATAATTGTTTGCATAAAGAAGAACCAAAATGTGCCATCAAGGACGCATTAGAAAAAGATGAAATCTCTTGGACACGCTACAATAGCTATCTAAAAATATTAGAAGGTGATGACGAAAATTACCGAACCGATATATACAATGAAGATAGAATTGCAAGTGATGAAACTAGGAATAAGTAAGCAGTTTTCAGTCGCAGTTTTCAGAAATTTCAAAAATCTAAATTCGTTAATCTTCAATCGTTAATAATAATGAAAGCAGTAATCCTAAGAGTTTCCCATTCTTCTGTAACAATCGATAACAAAATTGTAGCCGAAATCCAAAAAGGATTATTGATTCTAATCGGAATTGAAGAAGCAGATTCAAGCGAAGATATCGAATGGCTAACTTCAAAAATTGCCAATCTTCGTATTTTTGGAGATGAGAATGATGTAATGAATTTATCGCTAAAAGATATCGATGGTGATGTAATTATTGTTAGTCAATTTACTCTTCATGCCTTAACCAAAAAAGGAAACCGACCATCATACATTAAAGCAGCAAAACCCGAAATTGCTATTCCAATTTACGAAAATTTCATCGCTCAAATGGAACAAGAAATTGGAAAAAAGGTGCAAACTGGACAGTTTGGAGCAGACATGAAGGTTTCGTTAATAAATGATGGACCTGTCACAATAATTATTGACACAAAAAATAAAGAGTAAATCTTGATTTTATTAAATAAATTCTTATTTTTGGTTAAACACTTATTCTATGAAAATCAAGGTTTACATTATTATTGTATGGTTTGCCATTAACTCTTTAAATGCTCAAAACACCTATACTTCATTATTAATTCCAGACAACTTAAAAGAAAATGCAAATAGCGTTGTTAGATATCAATTGATTGATATAAACATAGCTTCACAAAAGTCAATGACTGTTAAAAAGAAAAAAGTAGTGACTGTTTTAAATAAAAGAGGTCAGAATAATGTTGATGCCATTGAGTTTTATGATAAATCCAATAAAGTAATATCCATTGAAGCAACTGTTTACAATGCTTTTGGTAAGGAAATAAAAAAAATTAAAAGGAAAGATTTTATAGACCAAAGTGTTGCTGATGGTTTTTCAATTTACAGTGATGACAGAAGGATTTTTATGGATTATACTCCAATAGAATATCCATACACTGTAGTTTTTGAGAGTGAGTCTCAAACTTCTAATACAGCTTTTATTTTTCCTTGGAATCCTATTGATGATGTTTTTGAAAGTATAGAGAAATCAGAATTTAAAATATCATATCCTTCAAATTTAGGTTTCAAATTCAAAGAAATGAATTTTGAGAATAGAGTTGTAAATAAAATCGAAAAGGAGAATTTTTTATCTTATTCGGTTGAAAATCTATTTGCTGAAAAACCAGAAGATTACTCACCATCATTTCAAAAAATTTTTCCAATAGTAATTTTTAGTTTAGAAAAGTTTAATCTTGAAGGTGTAGAAGGGAATGCTAAAAACTGGGAGGATTTTGGAAAGTGGATGTATTCAAACTTGTTGAATGATACAGAAGAAATTACTGAGGAAACTAAATCTAAAATGAAGAATTTGGTAGGTAATGAAACTGATCCGCTTAAAAAAGCAAAAATTATCTATCAATATGTTCAAGATAAAACTCGTTATGTGAGCATACAGCTTGGAATTGGTGGTTGGAAACCTATGTTAGCAAAAGATGTAGATAGGTTAGGATATGGTGATTGTAAAGCTTTATCTAATTACACAAGAGTTTTATTGAAATCTGTAGGTGTAGAATCTTTTTATACTATTATTTATGGAGATGAAAACAATAGAAGTTTAAATAAAGATTTTGTTTCTATGCAAGGTAACCATGTTGTTTTGGCATTGCCAGTTAATAATAAATTGTGTTTTTTAGAATGCACTAGTCAAGTTAAACCATTTGGCTTTGAAGGTGATTTTACAGATGATAGATATGCACTAATTGTAACTCCTGAAAAAGGTGAAATTGTTAAAACCAACGAATATAATGAGAAATTAAGTTCTCAAATAGTAAAAGGAAATTACTCAATAAACGAGAGTGGTGATTTATCAGCTAATGTAATAGCAAAATCAAAAGGTTTACAATATGATAATAGGTATTTAGTTGAAAAAAGCTCTAAAGAAGAAATAGACGAACATTACAAATCAATTTTTTTCTGGATTAATAATCTTAAAATAGAAAAGATTAAATTCAACAATGATAAAGAAAATATAGAGTTTACCGAAGATTTGCAATTTAATGCTACAGGGTATGGAAGTAAAAATGGAAACAGCATCATGTTTCCAGTAAATGTGTTTAATCAAAGTTCGGATATTCCTCAACGTTACAGAAATAGAAAAAATCCAGTAGAAATTTTGAGAGGATATTACGATGAAGATGAGGTTGAAATTATTCTGCCAGCTGGCTTTGTGTTAGAAGCTAAACCAGATAATGTTACATTAGATGATAAATTCGGTACTTATAAAATGGAACTTTTAGTTGTTAATCCAAGTAAGCTTATTTACAAACGTTCTTTTCTGCTAAAAAAAGGATCTTATGATAAATCTGAATATGATAATTACAGAAAGTTTAGAGAACAAGTAACAAAAATTGATAATTCTAAAATAGTCATAACTAAATCATAACAAATGAAAAAACTCTTACTAGCTTTAACTTTTCTTTTCTTTGGTCTTAATAGTAATTATGCCCAAAAACGTGAATTGGGTAATGTAACAATTGACGAGTTAAAAGAAAAATCACATCCTAAAGATTCCTCTGCTGTTGCAGCAGTATTATTCGAAAAAGGAAAGTCTTATTTTGAATATAGACAGGATGAAGGTTTTGTTTTAATAACTGATGTAGAAATTAAAATTAAAATTTATAAAAAAGAAGGATATGAATTTGCAAACAAGTCAGTAAGATTTTATGTTGGAGGTTCTGCAATTGAAAATGTTTCTTTTTCAAAGGCAGTAACTTATAACTTAAATAATGGTCAAATTGAAAAAACCAAATTAAAAAGCGAGGGAGAATTTAAAGAGAATATTAATAAATTTTGGTCGAGAAAGAAAATTACTATGCCTAATGTGAAAGAAGGATCCATAATAGAGTATAAGTATTCAATAAAAACACCTTATATATCAACTTTTCCTGAATGGAGTTTTCAGCAAAGTATTCCAGTAAATTATTCAGAATATGAGACTGTCATTCCTGAATATTACGTTTACAATGTTTATCGAAAAGGTAGTTTACAGCCAATTGAGATTAAGAGTTCATTAAGTAAGTCGGTAGCAATAAGTGAAAAAGTTTTAAACATAAGTAAGGGGTATAATCGAGAAAACAGCACGTTTAATTATTCAGAACAACAAGTAATATATAAATTAGAAAATGTTCCAGCATTAAAAGATGAAGCATTTGTAAATAATATTGATAATTACAAAACTAGTGTTTATCATGAATTATCTCAAAAGAGACTACCCCAAGCTATAGCAGAGTTTTACTCAACAACTTGGGAGGATGTTACAAAAAAAATATATGAAAGTCAAGATTTTGGGGATCAATTAAATAAAGAAAATTATTTTGAAGAAGATGTAAAAACCGTTGTAAAAGATTTAGAAAATAGAGATGAAAAAATAGCGGCAGTTTTTAATTATGTGCAAAACAGAATGAATTGGAATAAATATTATAGTTATTCTTGTGATGAAGGTGTAAAAAAAGCGTATCAAGATAAAACAGGGAATTCTGCAGAAATAAACTTAATGTTAATTGCGATGTTAAGAAGCATTGGTTTAGACGCAAATCCGGTATTGGTTAGCACAAGAGCAAATGGAATCTCAATATTTCCAAGTAGATCAGCTTTTAATTTTGTTATTGCATCGGTTACAACAGATAATGGAATTGTTTTATTAGACGCAACAAGTAAAATGTCTTCACCTAATATTCTACCTCTTTATGATTTGAATTGGTTTGGAAGAATGATTAGAAAGGATGGTACATCAGAACTTGTAGATTTAATGCCGAAACAAGTGTCAGATGATGTTGTAAATATGCTTGTTAGTGTTGATGCTCAAGGTCAAGTTTCAGGAAAAGTTAGAGAACAATATTTTGATTATTGTGCCTTAAATTATAGAGATAGATATTTAGGTTTGACTAAAGATAGCTATGTTGAAAGTTTAGAAAAGAGGCACAAAGGTATAGAAGTGTCTGATTTTGAAATAACTAATGAAAAAGACATTAACGAACCAATAATTGAAAAATATTCTATAGTAAGTAATAATCTTATAGAAAAAATTGGTGACAAACTTTATTTTGAGCCATTACTTCATTTAACGCAATCAGAAAATCCATTCAAGCAAGAGACAAGAGAATATCCAATAGATTTTGCATTTCCATTTAAAGATAAATACATGGTAAATATTACCATACCTCAAGGTTATCAAGTTGAAAGCTTGCCAAAATCAGAATCTTTTGCAATGGCTAATAATTATGGAAGTTTCAATATCACAACATCTAGTACAGAAACACAAGTTTTAGTAGTTGTTAACTTTATTATTAATGCATCAATAATTCCATCTGAAGATTATGGTACTTTAAAGGAATTTTTTAAAGTTGTAATTGATAAGCAAAAAGAAAAAGTTGTCTTGAAAAAAATCTAATCTATGAAAAAATATTTTTTTATACTCCTAGCTATATGTCTTTTTTTAGGTAAAGGAAATGCTCAGAATTTAGACCTTGGTAAAGTAACCAAAAAAGAATTAGAAGAAAGTATACATCCAATAGACTCCTCTGCTTCTGCAGCATTTATTTTTAAAAAAGCAAGAACTTTTTTTACTTACAGCGAAAAAAATGGTTTTGAGTGTGTAACTAAATTTTCTATAAAATTAAAAATATATAAAAAGGAAGGTTTTAGCTGGGCTAATTTTGAGATACCTTATTATGTTGGATATGAAAAACTGGATGATGAAAAAGTTTATATCACAAAAGCATTTACTTATAATTTAGAAAATAGTAAAATTGATAAACAAAGAGTTACAAGCGAAGGTAAATTTATCGAAAAAGTTAATGATTTATGGCAAACAAAGTTGATTACTTTCCCCAACATCAAAGTAGGCTCTATACTTGAATTAGAGTATGAATTAAGATCACCAAATCTATCAGAACTTCCTACATTTCAATTTCAGTATAATATACCTGTAGATTATGCTCAATTGCAAACAGAAATACCAGAATTCTATATATATAAAGCAATAAAATCTGGTTATGTAAATGTTACTCTAAATGATGTTATGGAACACACATCCATATCTTACAATAATAAATATAATCAAGTAGAATATTTGGGCTATCAGCAAATAAAAACATTATATGAAGTTGCTGAAGTTCCTGCTCTGATTGAGGAAGATTATGTTAGTAATATTGATGATTATTATGGTAAAATTCAACAAGAATTACAATTAATTCGATTTCCAAAAGAAGAGCCAAAACAAATAGCAACAACTTGGGAAAGTGTAGCTAAATCAATTTATGAGGATAAAGAGTTTGGAGCCGAATTGAGTAAGAATAATTATTTTTTAAATAATTTAAAGCAAATTACTGATAAAACAGAGTCAAAAGAAGAGCGTTTGAAAGTCATTTTTGAATTTGTTAAAAACAAAATGACTTGGAATGGTAAGTACGGATACTATACTAAAAAAGGAGTAGAAGTTGCATTCAATGAAAGCACAGGAAATGTAGCAGAAATAAATTTAATGCTGACAGCAATGCTCAAAATGGGAGGATTAGAAGCTAATCCAGTTTTGTTAAGTACAAGAGATAATGGTGTTGCTTTATTTCCTAATAGGTCTAAATTTAACTATGTTATTGCTTGTGTTGATTTGGGTGAAAAACAAATTTTATTGGATGCAACAGAAAAATTAGCCTCAATAAATTGTCTTCCAATAAGAGATTTAAATAATAAAGGACGATTAATAAAGAAAGATGGCAGTTCTGTTGAAATAGATTTAATGCCTAAGGAAAGTTCAATAAAATCAACAAACATAAGTGCTAGTTTGGATGTTTCTGGTCAAGTATCTGGGCAAATAAGACAGCATTACATGGATTATAACGCATTAAATTTTAGAAAAAAATACTTGGGTATTTCAAGAGATAATTATTTAGAAAAATTGGAAAAAGATGACTCAGGATTGGAAGTTGAAAATTATGAAATAAAAAATGAAAGTGCAATTAATGAACCATTAACAGAATCTTATAGTTTTAAAAATTCAAATACTGTCGAAATTATAGGCAGCAAAATGTTTTTTTCTCCATTGCTACACTTTGCTATAAGTCAAAATCCATTTAAGCAAGAAAACAGACAATATCCAGTTGATTTTGCATTTCCTAATAAAGATAAATATCAAATAGTTATTACAATTCCTGAAGGATATGAGGTAGAAAGCATGCCGAAATCGGTCAGTATAGCTATGGTTGACAAACTAATAAACTTTGTTTACTCTATTTCTAAATCAGCCAATCAAATAACTATTTCTTCAAGTTTAGATTTTAATACTTCCTCTATTCAATCCAATTATTATGATTCACTTAAGGAATTTTTTAAAGTTGTAATTGATAAGCAAACTGAAAAAATTGTACTAAAAAAGGCATAAGGATATGAAAAATTCTCTATTATTTTTTTTACTCTTTTCAATTAATTTGTTTTCTCAAAATGTAGAATTAGGGAAAGTAACTAAGTCAGAGTTAGAAGAGAAATTTTGTCCTAACGATTCTTCTGCAGTAGCTGCAATTTTATTTAATAAAGGTAAAGTAAGTTTCAATCTTGATGGAGAATTTGAGATGATTACTGAAGTTGAAGTAAAAATTAAAATTTATAAAAAAGAAGGTTATAAATGGGGTAATGAGCAAATACCATTTTATGTGGGAAATTCAAAAGTTGAGACTGTAACTTTTTCAAATGCGATTACTTATAACCTTGTAAACAATGAAATTCAATTAACAAAAGCAAAATCAGAAAATCAATTTACTGAAGAAAGGGATCAAAATTTTAAAATTAAGAAACTTACTATGCCTAATGTTAAGGAGGGTTCCATAATTGAATATAAATATACTATAAGGACTCCTTATATTTCAAGTATTAGAGATTGGAAGTTTCAAAAAAGGATACCAGTAAAGTATTCTCAATTAACCACAGATATTCCAGAATATCTGTTTTATAATGTTCATTCAAAAGGGTCATTTATTTTTAATGAAACAAAAGATAAATTAAGTAAATTTATAAGTATGAATATAAGAAGAAGCAATTGGGAGTATCAGACAAACTCAATGGTTAATCCTTACAGTCATAAAGTTGATCAAATAAGTTATTTAGATAATCGAACAGTTTATAGTCTTGAAAATATTCCAGCTATTAAAGATGAGTTATTTGTTAATAATATAAATAACTATTCATCCTCCATTGAACATGAAATAGCAGGAATTAAGCTGCCAAATTCTGATTATGAAACATTTTTGGTTTCTTGGGATGATATTGTTAAAAATATTAATAAAAGTGAATATTTTGGTGAGCAACTTAATAAGATAAATTACTTTGAAGAAGATTTAAACTCTTTATTGAATGGATTAGATTCGGCAAATGAAAGAGCAGAAGCAATATTTAAATTTGTTCAGTTAAGAATGAATTGGAACGAATATTATGGATATTATTGTGATGAAGGAGTAAAAAAAGCTTACCAAAGTAAAGTTGGAAACTATGCTGAAATAAATTTAATGTTAGTTGCATTGTTGCGATATGCTAATCTTGATGCTAATCCAGTGTTAGTAAGTACTAGGCCAAATGGTGTTAAAATTTTCCCAAGTAGAAAAGCATATGATATCGTAATTGCGTCAGTACTAATTGATGGTGATTTGATATTTATGGATGCAACAAGCAAAGATAGCTCATTAAAAATAATACCAACTAGAGATTTAAATTGGTTTGGTAGATTGGTAAAAAAAGATGGAACATCTGATTTAGTTGATTTAATGCCGAAAGATTCTTCTTTAGATGTTATTAATTTTGTTGCTTGTATAGATAGCAAAGGTAATGTTACAGGTAAAGTAAGGGAACAATATTTAGATTATAAAGCATTAAAATTTAGAGAAGATTTTTCAGGTCAAACAAATGATTTTATAATGCAAAAAATAGAAAAACAGCATAATGGTTTAGAAATAGAAGATTATAACTTAATTAATGACAAGAACACCGATGAGACTGTTGTTGAAAAATATTCAATAAAAGAAACAAATTCAGTCGAGAGTATTGGAAATAAAATCTATTTTTCTCCTATGTTGCATTTTTTAATGTCAGAAAACCCTTTTAAACAAGAAACTAGAGAATATCCAGTAGATTTTTCATTTCCATATAAAGACAAGCACGTAATAAATATTATTATTCCTGAAGGCTATCAAGTTGAAAATTTGCCAAATAATATTGCAATAGCTATGGATAAGAAATATGGCAGTTTTAGTTATACAATTTCAAATGAGAATGATAAAATTCAGCTAATGTTTGTTCTAGAAATCGCAACATCAATAATACCAGCTGAGGATTATGATATTCTAAAAGAATTTTTCAAAAAAGTAATCGAAAAACAAAACGAAAAAGTTGCCCTAAAAAAGATATAACATGAACCTGAAAAACTCCCAACTAGAAGTCGACAACTGGATTAAAAACCATGGTGTTCGTTATTTTAATGAATTAACTAATATGGCACAACTTACAGAAGAAGTTGGTGAAGTGGCACGCATTATTGCACGTCGCTACGGAGAACAATCCGAAAAAGAAAGTGATAAAAACAAAGACTTAGGCGAAGAACTTGCAGATGTGGTTTTCGTAGTCTTATGTCTTGCCAACCAAACAGGAATAGACCTTCAAGCCGCTTTTGATAAAAAAATGGATTTGAAAACCAATCGCGATCACGATAGACATCATAATAATGAGAAACTTAAGTAGTATTAAGACTAAAGTATTAAGAATTAAGACTTCAGAAAATTGGATTTAAGACTTCAACAATCAACAATCAATTGTCATCATGAGCTTGTCGAAGGACAACAATCAACAATAAAAATCACAGGTTCCAAATCAGAAACCAATAGATTATTATTGTTACAAGCTCTGTATCCAAATATTTCATTAGAAAACACTTCAAATTCCGATGATTCTGAAGTAATGTTGAAAGCACTTGTAACAAATTCAAAACAAATAGACGTTCACCACGCTGGAACAGCCATGCGATTTCTAACAGCTTTTTTTGCAATTCAAGAAGGAAAAGAAGTTGTTTTAACTGGTTCTTCCCGAATGAAAGAACGACCAATAAAAATTCTTGTAGAAGCACTCAAACAATTAGGAGCAGATATAACTTATGAAGAGAGAGAGGGATTTCCTCCAATAAAAATTCAAGGAAAAAAATTAACGAAAAGTAAAGTTTCACTTCCAGCAAATGTTAGTAGTCAATATATATCAGCATTATTACTAATCGCTCCAAAACTAGAAAACGGATTGGAATTGACCTTAGAAGGAGAAATTACATCTATTCCATACATCAAAATGACTTTAGCATTGCTAAATGAAATCGGCGCAACAACTTCATTTGTAGAAAATAAAATAATTGTAAAACCGCTGCAATCTGCAATCTGCAATCTGCAATCTGTTGAATCCGATTGGTCGTCGGCTTCTTATTGGTATTCTATCGTTGCACTTTCAGAAATTGGAACACAAATTTCACTATCAAGTTACAAACAAAATAGTCTTCAAGGCGATTCGGTATTATCGAAGATATACAAAGACTTCGGAGTTGAAACCATTTTCAATACCAATAAATCAATTACAATTTTAAAATCTGCTACCTGCAATCTGCAATCTGTAATCTGTAATTTAAACAACTCTCCAGACATCGCACAAACCATTGCAGTAACTTGCTTCGGATTAGGAATTGGCTGCAATCTAACAGGCTTGCACACACTAAAAATTAAAGAAACTGATAGATTAGAAGCGTTAAAAACAGAACTTTCTAAGTTAGGAGCAAACATTTCTGTGACAGATGATTCTCTAACAATCCAACAATGTAATACTCTAAATTCTAATATAACAATTGCAACCTATCAAGATCATAGAATGGCAATGGCATTTGCACCTTTAGCCTTAAAAACGTTATTAATTATTCAAGATGCTGAAGTCATTTCCAAATCGTATCCAACTTTTTGGGAAGATTTGAAAAGTATTGGTTTTCAATTAGAAGAAGTGTAATTAACGTTTTACAATTTGAATTCGTTCCATAATTAAACTACTTTTTTCTGAAGAAATTGGAATAGAATTTCCGTTTTTCATATCCAACCACCCACCATCCGATTTATTGAACGAAACAACTTCATCAAAATTGACAATATAAGATTTATGAGTTCTTAAAAAACGTTTGTCTTTTAATAAAATTTCTTCAAAATTTTTCAAGTTGCGACTTACCATATGTTTGCTTTTGTCTTGCATATAAATCTCAGAATAAGAACCTTCACCTTTGATATAAACAATGTCTGAAATTTTTATAAGTATCAAGGTATTTCCTGATGGAACTGCAATTTTTTCAAAAAATTCATTTTGAATATTTTCAGCTAATGCTTTAAATTGAAGTGATTTATGTCGTTCCATTCTTGAGATAGCATTTATTAATTCTTCAGGAATGATTGGTTTTAAAAGATAATCTAAAGCTGATAGTTTAAATGCTTGTATAGCATACTCATTGTAGGCAGTTGTGAAAATTATAGAAAAATTTATTTCTTTTTCATCAAAAAAATCTACCAATTCCAATCCACTATGACCAGGCATTTCAATATCAAGAAGTACTAAATCTGGATTAAATTTTCGGATAGCTTTAACACCTTCAGGTAAGTTTTCGCATTCAGCAACAAGTTCAACTTCAGGACAATATTCTTGTAGAAGTAGTGAAAGCGACACACGAGCTCTTTTTTCATCATCAATTATAATAGCCTTCATAATATATTAATTTATTGGAATTTCAATAACAACTGTTGTTCCTTGTGATTGTTGACTTTGGTTCATCTTATCAATGAAATCAATTGTTATTTTGTTTTTATTATTCTTGTTTAATAAGTCAATTCTGTTTTGCATGGCGTTTGTTGCAAACGAATTATGATTTTTATTTTTTATGGCATTTAATTCAGCACTTTTTTGTCTTCCAATACCATTATCATCGATTTCAATTCTTATTTTATCGCCATTTTTAGAAAAAGTAATTAATAGTTTTTTCAAACCATTTTTGTGTAGTAATCCGTGTTTAACAGCATTTTCTATATAAGGTTGCAACAACATAGAAGGAATTTTGTGCTCTAAATCGGAAATGTTTTCGGTATTAATTTCGTATTCAAAATCCTTGTCAAACCTAGCTTTTTCAATATCTAGATACAAACTCATAGTAGTAATTTCTTCATTTATAGAAATAAATTCTTTTTCAGTCATTTCTAAGATATTTCTGGTAAGAGAAGAAAACTTTGACAAATAATTAACCGCTTGCTTTTTATCATTTGCTAAAATATAGGATTGAATCGTGTTTAAAGCATTGTAAAAGAAATGCGGATTCATCTGAGACTTTATTGCTTTTAAAGTAGATAAGTTTAGGTTCTTTTCTAACTCGTTTTTTTGTAATAAGATTTCATTTTGTTTCTCAATTTTTCTAATTTGATACTTGTAAAAAGTAAAGAAAAGTAATAGCAATAGTAGACTTGATATAAAAATAAAGAAATAACTCAACCAAAAAGGTTTTTTAATTTCAAACTTTATTTGCTGAAAATCAATTTTTTGGTTGTTGTAATTTATAGCTAATAAAATTGTGTAATTCCCAGATGACAAAGCAGAAAGCTTTAAATTTTTAGTGGAACTATCAAGTATTTTCCAGTCTGAATTATTGATTTTGTAGGATACAGAATAACTTTCGTTTGGAATAAAAGAAAGCGTTGAAAAGTTTATAGTTACATCGTTTTCATTTGGTTGTAATACTAAAAATTCATTAAGCTCTCTTTGTTTTCCATTAACTTGAATTTCGTTTATAAATAGTTTTGGTTTTGGATAATTGCCAATTTCTTTCCTGTTTTTGATTACAATTCCTTTGGAAGTAGCAAAAAAAAGTTTGTTGTTTTTTAAAAGTACATCTGTGGCTTCAATGTCACTGCTTAAAGGCAAAACCTTTTGAACTTCATTCGAAATAAAATTTAATTCATAAACGCTATGAGAAGTAAATAAATAGCAATATTGATTACAAATAAAAATTTTATTGAAATTCTCATTAGATAGAAAATAGGGCAATTTTAATGGTAAAACTTCATTAGATGAATTTATAACATACATTTTTTCCGAAGTTGAGAGACCATATATTTTGTCTCTATATTTTTGAATTTTAATTAAATGTAATGTTTTGTTTTTGTATTTTATTTCTTTGTTTTTTCCATCATTTGTAACAGCTATTAATCCGTTGTTTGTAGCGTAATAAATAGTTTTATTTGCAGGATTATACTCTGTTGATTTTCCATTTACTCTGTTTATTAGCATGGCTTGACCAAAGCCAGAAAACTCTTTAGATTTATTTTTATTGAAAATTAAGTCCCAGTCGCTTTTTAAATTTTCATCAATAGAAAAGAGTCCAGAAATTCCGCTAGCTGCAAATGAAAAATACTTATTGTCTACTTTTTTAACATCTTTAATAGCAACAGCATAGTCACTTATTATTTTGTTATTCTTTACAATGTTGAATTTAAAAGAAGTAAAAAAAAGATTATTAGTTATGGTGTCAGCAAAAATTTGACCTGTAGCATGATTGTTTTCCGTTTCAAAAACTTTTTCTGTTACAAGTTTTTTGAAATTCAATTTGTAAACTAAATCTTTCTCTGCTCCAATATAGATTTCGTTTTTACCAAGAGATAATGATAGTGGTCTTGGTTGTATGTCAATATAATTATTTTCGAAATTTTCTATAAATAGAACTCCTTTATTTAATGTTGAAATCCAATAATTTTTATGATTATCTCTTAAAAGATAAGAGATGTTTTGGTCTGCAAAATAGGTGTTAGTTTCTTTAGAATCTAAATCATTTTTGATAATTCCATTGGTAGTGCAAATCCAAATAGTGTTATTTACAACGGAAGTATTTTGATTGAAATTTGTAGAAATATTAAGAATATTCCTTGAGAATTTATTGTCCTTAAAACTGTAATAAATATTGTTTGATTTTGAATTTATGATTAATTTATGGTTCCAAAAGTTCATAATTGGACCATTAATTTCGTCATAAAATGTATTAGGTAATGAATGCTTGGAATATTTTTTGGAATTACTAAACTCATATAAAAAAGTTCCTAAAACATAAAATTTTTCGGGTGTTGCGTATGAAAAACTAATCTCTTTATCATAAATATCAATTTTAGATTTTACTTTAAGTGTTTTCAAATCATATACTAAAACCATGTTAGGTTGTAATAAAAACAATTCATCTTTGATTATTCCAAATCTAAAGTATCCTAGAGAGGTTGGCTGTTTCAATGATTTCAGCACATTTTTTTCTACATAATATAAGTAGCCATCAAAATTAGAATACCAAATTCTACCAAAACCATCTTCTGCTAGACAAGAACCCGATTTTGAGGTTTGTTCATCAGAAGTAAATGTTTTAAATGTAGAACCATCATAACGACAAATTCCTTTCCCAGTTGCAAACCACATAAATCCTTTACTATCTTGAAAAATATCGTAAACACTATTAGAAGGTAAACCAGAAGTTTTATCAATAGAAACATAAAACGGATTTTGACAAAAGCCAAAAAGCGAGAAAAAGAAAATTAATACTATATAAATGTGTCTCAACTTCTATTGAATTTAAACAAATGTAATAAATACGAAACTAAATTTAAAGATGAGTTTACCAAACCTTGTTTTTGATTAACGAAGAAAGATGTGGTTAACTGAAAAGCATGTTTGGTAAACTGCTTCATTTTGAGACGGACAAACTAAATACTTTTGACCAAACTTTATAAAACAACTTATTATGAAAACAAAATTACTACTCTTATTTTTTGTGTTTTTTGGAATTTTTTCAAATGCTCAAATTCAGGCTCCTGGAGTCGGTACCTTAGTGACTTTGAATATTACGCAATCTACAGCAAGGTTGCAGTTTAATATAAATTACAACGGTTCCGCTACCAATTTTTCTGTAATTTATTCTAATAATCCGACTTTAAATCCACCGGTTGGACAAACGCCAAATGGATTTCAAAATACTTTCGGATGGCAAACTCGATTCTTTGATTTGAATGGTTTAAATCCGCTAACAACTTATTATTGGCGGGTTACTGCTTCTAACGGATTGGGAGTTACACAATCGCAGATTGTAAGTTTTACCACTTTGGGAGCTCCTGCATTACCCGTGATTTCTAATGTAAGTTCATCGGCGATCAATAATAGTTCAGCCAAAATAAATTATACGCTTAAACCTAATCATGCTCCTACAACTTCCGTGGTAAAATATGGTTTGGCGAGTAATGCCTTGACCAGTCAGGTTACCGGACTTACTGGAAATGGTTCAGTGGATGCAACCGGGCAAGTACCTTTAACAACTTTAGTTCCTTTAACCACGTATTATTATCAAATTGATGCAACCAATTCTGTGGGAACAGTTTCTAGTTCTGTCGGAAGTTTTACCACTGTGGATGTTCCTGATCCACAAGTGAAAATTGCAGAATATAATTTTGATAATACCTACAATAACATCAATGGCACAAATCCGTTTTCGCAGAACACCGGAACTACATTTATAGCCGATCGAAATGGCAATGCAAATAGTGCACTCAATATTAATAATAACGGTTCAATTGCCACGATCTTTGATTTGCCTTATGTAAATTCGTCACGGTCAATTTCTGTTTGGGCAAAAACCAATGTCTTAAACAATCAGATCAATTATGTATTTCACTACGGAAATGAATCATTTGGCAATGGATTAGCTTTCAGACCAACGACTATTCTATACTTTGCCAATGGTTCAGCCAATCTTGAAACACCCGATACAAATCCTGTAAATACCTGGGTTCATTATGTTTGTACGTATGATGGTACAACGGCGAAAATTTACAAAAATGGGATATTATTTAGTTCAGGAGTTAAGACATTTAATACCGTTAATAACAGTAACCTCTTCAAAATTGGCTTAACAGAAGGTGGTCTAACCAATTATTTTAATGGTGCTGTTGATGATTTAAAAATTTACAACTATGTTTTATCTGAAGCAGACATTACTAGCTTGTACAATAATAACACATTATCTTCTCAAGATTTCTCTCAAAACAACCTAGAAGTAAAATTATATCCAAATCCAGTTAATGATATTTTAAATATTGAAACAACTTTAGAATTAAAATCTATTGAAATTTTCAACATTCAAGGGCAAAAAGTATTAGAGTCCAATCAAAAGCAAATCAATGTCTCTAATTTGTCAAATGGAATGTATATGGTTAAAATTCAAGATTTAGAAAGTAATTTAGTAATTAAAAAAGTAATCATTAATTAAAAGTATCATGAAAAAAATAATTTTTATCTCAATCATTGCATTAACATTAATTTCATTTAATACTTCTTCTAATGCTATTTCAAAAATAGAGAAGTTAGAATTGGTTTCAGAAAAATTTGACATAAAAATTAAAAATGATACCGATAACGAAGTTAAAGTTATCAATGCCGGTAGTGGCGGAAGTTATTCTTTAACAAAAGGCGCTACAACAACAATAAAAATGGAAGATGGAGACAAACTTTATTTTTATGAAAAAGGAAAAAAAGGAGCATTAATTCTAACAGCTTCCAAAGATATGCATGGAAAAGTTCAATTGTTAAGTAAGATTTAAAGATAAGTAGTTTTTTAGTTTTTTTTTCTTGGCGTTGTCAAGTAAAATGGGAGATTTATAAAATAAACCCCTTTTTACTTGACAACGCCTATTTCACAATCGTATATTTGCACGCGTTAAAAGTTAGTTTTCGAAAACTCATAACTCATAACTCATAACTCATAACTTTTTCAAATGAAATTATCTCATTTTCAATTCAATTTACCAGTAGAATTACTTGCTGAATATCCAGCAGAAAACCGTGACGAATCTCGTTTAATGGTTATCGACAGAAAAAAAGGAACTATTGAGCACAAAATGTTCAAAGACGTTATCGATTATTTCGGTGATGGCGATGTAATGATTCTTAACAACACCAAAGTTTTTCCAGCACGTATGTATGGAAACAAAGAAAAAACAGGTGCAAGAATCGAAGTTTTTTTGTTAAGAGAACTAAATGCAGAGCAACGCCTTTGGGATGTTTTAGTTGATCCTGCTCGTAAAATCAGAATTGGAAACAAATTATATTTTGGAGATGACGATTCATTAGTTGCCGAAGTTATCGACAATACAACTTCTCGTGGAAGGACTTTACGTTTCCTTTACGATGGTTCTTACGAAGAATTCAGAAATAAATTAACAGAACTTGGAGAAACTCCAATCCCAAAATACATCAATCGTGAAGTAACGGAAGAAGATGCAGAACGTTACCAAACCATCTACGCAAAAGAAGAAGGTGCAGTAGCCGCTCCAACTGCTGGTTTACACTTCTCAAAACACCTTTTGAAAAGATTAGAAATCAAAGGAGTTGACTTTGCAGAAGTTACACTTCACGTAGGTTTAGGAACTTTCAATCCAGTTGAGGTTGAAGATTTATCTAAACACAAAATGGATTCTGAAGAATTAAAAATAAACCAATTAGCTTGTGATATTGTAAACAATGCAAAAGCTAAAAAGAAAAGAATCTGTTGTGTAGGAACAACTTCAATGCGTGCTATTGAAAGTTCAGTTTCATCACAAAGAACATTAAATCCGTTTGATGGTTGGACAAACAAATTCATTTTTCCACCATACGATTTCAGTATTGCAGATGCAATGATTACTAATTTTCATACACCAAAATCAACATTATTAATGATGATTTCAGCGTTCTGTGGACACGATTTAATGAAAAAAGCATATGAAGAAGCCATCAAAGAAGGATACAAATTCTATTCTTACGGAGACGCAATGTTGATAATTTAATCTGAACTTGTTTCAGATTCCTATAATAAATCTCATCAGCAATGGTGAGATTTTTTTTTGGAGCGAATCTACCGCATTCTTGCAATCCATTTTCCTGCTGCTGAAACTCGTCTCGTCTTTTGGGACGAGACTCAAACAATTTCAGCATCAGGGCTAGTTGGCAATTGTCTTGCACAAAATCAATTTTCAAAAGTCTTTTTTCTTTTCTCTATTCTCTTTTTTCTTTACATTTACACCACAAACAAATTTCACAATGACCTTTCAAAATACACTAGAATTCGCAAAACAATTAGATTCACAAGACGAATTAAAAAAATACAGACAAGAATTCATTTTTCCACAACATGATGGTAAAGACGTGATTTACTTCACAGGAAATTCACTTGGTTTACAACCAAAATCTGCTAAAACCTATGTTGATGAAGTAATGAACGATTGGGCAAATCTTGCAGTTGAAGGTCATTTTTATGCTGAAAAACCTTGGTGGGATTATCAAGAACGTTTTGCAGAACCGTTGAGTAAAATTGTAGGAGCAAAACCTTCAGAAGTTTCGGTAATGAATACGTTAACTATCAATCTACACTTATTGATGGTTTCGTTTTATCGCCCAACCAAAACACGTTATAAAATTATCTGCGAAGAAAAAGCATTTCCGTCAGATCAATATATGTTTCAATCGCAAGTCAATCATCACGGTTATAAACCAGAAGATACTATTGTTGAAATTAAAAGAAGAGAAGGTGAACACAACATTCGTTTAGAAGACATTTTAGCTAAAATTGAAGAAGTTGGTGATGAATTAGCATTAGTGTTATTTGGAGGTGTAAATTACTACACAGGTCAAGTTTTTGACATGAAAACCATCACCGAAGCCGGACATAGAGTAGGAGCAAACGTAGGTTTCGACCTTGCGCACGCAGCCGGAAATATAAAATTAGAATTACACGATTGGAATGTTGATTTTGCTGCTTGGTGTTCTTATAAGTATATGAATTCTGGACCAGGAAATGCTTCTGGTTGTTTCGTTCATGAAAAACACCATCATTCTAATTTACCAAGATTTGCAGGTTGGTGGGGACACAATAAGGAAAGACGTTTCAAAATGGAACCCACTTTCGATCCAGTTCATGGCGCTGATGGTTGGCAAGTTTCTAATTTACCAATTCTTTCTCTTGCTCCATACTTGGCATCAGTAGAAATGTTTGCTGAAGTTGGAATGGAAAAACTTATCACAAAAAGAAATCAAATTACAGCTTATTTAGAATTCATCTTGCATGAAATCGACAAAGAAGTTGACAGCACATTTGAAGTAATTACACCTTCTAACCAAGAAGAAAGAGCTTGTCAATTATCTGTTTTTCTTCACGGAGAAGGTAGAAGTTTATTTGATTATTTAATGAGTAACGGTGTCATAACCGATTGGCGTGAACCAAATGTAATTCGTCTTGCTCCAGTGCCATTATATACTTCGTATGAAGATATGTATAATTTTGGACAAATTCTTAAACAAGGAATTTTAGCGCACCGTTAAAAAAAATAAAACCTGACAGATTTCAAAAACCTGTCAGGTTTGTTTATTATGCCAAAACCAAACTAGGAATTTCTATTTCGCGCAATTGCATTTGATATTGTTCAATTTGATTTTGAATTTTTGTTCTTTCTTTTTTAAAGAATTCCGTTGTGTCAAATAGGTTTTGATAATAGGCAATTCCTTCTAATAAATTATTCTTAAACGAATTCCATTTTTTTATTTGACCAGCAGAAATCTCGTTGGTGTATTCAGAAATCTCGTTTCTTAAATACTCAACATACATTCTTAACTCTTTTACAAATACATTTGGACGATTGACATCAGTCATAACATTAGTATTTCCGTAAATATGTTTTACCATATCAGCCAAAGAAATTTCAGTATCAAAATAAGCTAAATTTGGTCCAGGACAAATCACAATTCCTTGTTGTTGCCCTTTAATTTTGATGTCATTTTCTAAATAAGCAGCGTTTACCAATCCAACACAAAGACATGCTTTTTCAGTAATTTTGTTTTTGATTTTATCAAATTCTGTTGAAGTCATATCGTCTTTTATCACTTCTAATTCTTCCAATTTTATATCTTGGTATTTCTTCGAAGCCATGCACAAACCTTTGTCATCGTGTTCTTTGCTTAATGCCAATAATCGTTTTGGACAAGAACTTCCAGCATTATTTTCATCAATTCTTTTTTGTTTCCAATATTCATTAGATGTTCCTCTAACCGAATTAAACGGAACACCAAGTGGTGAAATATTGCTCAAATAGAAATCATCTTCTTTTGCATTTGCTAGTAAAGCGCGTGTTTCATTATCAACCGAAGTTGCTTCTGGAACCAACAAAAATGGTGAACCCCAACCAATGGAGTCTAAATTATAATTTTCTAATAAAAATTCATGTTCTTCAGCTGTTCCAACGCCACCTTGAGCCGTGATTTTTAACGCTAATGGTTTTTCTGGAACAGGCATTTCTTTTTGGACCAAAGCTTTCACCAATAAATCATGAGCCGATTGCACCAATTGATCTTTCTTTTCTTTGAATTCTTCCAAAATTGGTCCCATCAAATAACCATCAGTAGCAAAAGCGTGTCCGCCACAATTCAAACCAGATTCGATTCTGTATTCTGAAACCCAAAGTCCTTTTTTTGCCAAGAAATTCCCTTGAATCATGGCCGAACGGAAATCACTTACTTTCAAAATAATTTTCTTTTTCAAATCAGAGTTCAAATCAGGGAAAAAGTCTTTAAAATTTTCAAAATAACTGTACAATCTCGGATTCATTCCTGCAGAAAGTACAACTGATGAAGTCAAATTACTATTGGCAAATCCGCGAAGTGCGGCGTGAGCATCATTAAATTCTACTGGCAATTGATTGTTTTTGTCAAAATTATCTTTATCGACTTTGGTCATAATATTTACATCGATATCTCCAGGAGAAAGATGTTGTTCAAGATAACTTTTGATAGTTTCTTTAATCGTAATTCCGTCGTCAATAAAACCTTGTAATCCTTTTTTCAAATCCGATTTATTTGGCAACATGGCAATATAATTCTCCAATGAAGTTTTGCTTTCCGCTAATTCATTTTTGAAATTTTCAAACTTTTCTTTTACGATTGTATCTACCAAATTCAAATAATGCGTAATTCTTTCAGCTCTATAATCGTGAAATTTTTGTGTGATTTCTTGATAAGGTTGCTCAAATTTTTCGCTATAAAACGCTCTCATTTTTTCAATAACTTCATCATCTGTAATCGAAATTACAGACGATATTCCATACTGAGCCACACGAATCGGACTATCAATAGTGTAGGCCAATCCCATAACTGGAATATGAAAAGTATGTGCATTTATTTTATTCATACCTAATAATTATTAATAATTGTAATCGCCAAAGATGACTTTTTTAGCTTGTAAAAAAGATGACAATTATCATATAGATATTTTGATTTGATGAAAAAATAGTTTCAAAAAAATACTTTAAACACTAACTTTGCTGCTTTCAAACTTTGAAACTATCAAAATGACAAAACAAGAAATAATAAATACTTTCGATCCATCACAACCAGGATTAGCTGACGCAACCATTTTCGGATTACCATTTTCATCAGAACAATCAGAAATCATTATAATTCCAGTGCCTTGGGAAGTAACTGTAAGTTATGGTGCAGGTGCTTCAGAAGGTCCAGAAGCTGTTTTGGATGCTTCTTTTCAAGTGGATTTGAATCATCAAGATTTTCCTGAATTGTGGAAACTCGGAATGTATTACGCAGAAATTCCAGATTCATGGAAAACCAATTCGGATAAATATAAAGCATTAGCTCAACCCATTATAGAAACTTTGGAAGACGGTCAAGATGTGTCTGAAATTCCTACCTTGAAATCCGATTTAGATAAAATAAATACTGTTTGTAGAGATTTGCATTCAGAAGTTAAAGAAACTGTTTTGCATTGGATGAACCAAGGTAAAAAGGTCGTTCTTCTTGGTGGCGACCATTCAACTCCGCTAGGCTATTACGAAGCTTTGGCAACTAAACACGACAATTTTGGAATCCTTCACCTTGATGCGCATATGGATTTGCGTATTGCCTACGAAGGTTTTACTTATTCGCATGCATCAATTATGTACAATGCGTTACAAATTCCTCAGATTTCAAAAATTGTACAAGTTGGAATTCGTGATTTCTGCGAACAAGAAGTTGATGTTGTAAAATCACAAAACGGAAGAGTTTTAGTTCATACAGATTCTGATTTGAAAAAAGAAACTTTTGAAGGAATGACCTGGGCACAACAATGCGATGCAATCATAGCTTCATTACCACAAAAAGTGTGCATCTCATTTGATATTGACGGAATGTATCCTTGGTATTGCCCAAACACAGGAACACCAGTTCCAGGCGGATTTTCTTTCGAACAAGCAACCTATTTATTTAATAAATTAGCGGAAAGCGGTAAAGAAATAATTGGTTTTGATTTAGTAGAAGTTGCTCCAGGCGAAAATGATGATTGGGATGGAAATGTAGGAGCAAGAATGTTATTCCACATGTGCGGCGTTTTAGCCAAAAACAACGGTTTGAATGTTGGGACAAAAATTGAGTTTCCAAGAAAATAAGTTTTAGGAAACGTTAAATTAAACACCTTAAAAAACTTATCAGCTAGTAATAACGTACCTTTAAAAAAATATAAAAAGGTACATATGAGGAATTTATTAGTTTCGGTAACAATTTTAGGAATGATGTTTTTTACTTCTTGTAAAAATTCAGACAAATCTGGTGTTGTAGATTCAGAAAAACAAGTTGTTATTGATTCAATGAAAGTTGTAGCAGAAAAACAAAGAATTATTGATTCGATGAAAGTTGACGCTGCTAAAATCGCAAAAGAGAAAGAAGTAATTGTAGTTAATAATACTACAAAAACTCAGTCATCAGGAGCAACAACCACAACAACTAAGAGAAAAGGATGGAGTGGTGCAGCAAAAGGCGCTGTAATTGGCGCTGGAGTTGGAGCAATAACTGGTGCAGCGATTAGCAAGAAAAAAGGAGAAGGTGCCATTATTGGCGGACTTGCTGGAGCTGGAGTTGGCGCTGGAACAGGAGCAATAATTGACAGTAGTAAAAATTAAAATTTTAAAATAAAATTTTTAAAATCCGCAGCAGTAATTGTTGCGGATTTTTTATTTAACTTTGAGTTTTATCTTACTTTATGAAAAAATTCAAAAAAGCATTAGTCATTTTTGTTGCATTATTACTTTTAATTGCACTTTCACTTTATATTTATCTTCAAACAACAAAACCTCAATACGAAGGTGAAGTTGACATAAAAAACATTTCTAAAAACATCGAAGTTTTCTTTGACGAGTATGGAATTCCGCATATTTATGCTGCTAATCAAACCGATGCTCAGGTAGTTTTAGGTTATGTTCATGCGCAAGATAGATTATGGCAAATGGAATTGTTAAGAAGAATTGCTGCAGGTAGATTATCGGAACTTTTTGGTAATAAAGTTTCTAAAACGGATATGTTTTTTGTAGGTTTAGGTATTGATGAAAATTCTGAAAAAGCTGTAGCTAATATTGATAAAAATTCAGAAAGTTATAAATTATCAATGGCTTATCTTGATGGAATAAATCAATACATTGAAAACGGAAAAACTCCAGTTGAATACACTTTATTAGGATTAGAAAAGAAACCATTTACTCTAAAAGATGTTTATAATATCTTCGGATTTATGTCTTTTAGTTTTGCAATGGCTCAAAAAACCGATCCTTTAATGACCGACATTCGTGATAATTTAGGTTCAGAATATTTGAAAGATTTTGGACTTGATGGTTCTTTTGGTGCTGTTCAATTAAAAAGTTTTGAAGGCGAAGTTTCTAATTATTCCGAGATTTCTAAACAAGTAGCCAGTATTTTAGACAATTCACCAGTTCCAGCATTTATTGGAAGTAATAGTTGGGTAATAGGTTCACAAAAAACTAAAAATGGGAAAGCAATTTTTGCCAACGATCCTCATATCGGTTTTGCACAACCTTGTACTTGGTATGAGGCACATATTTCTTGTCCAGATTATGAAATTTATGGCTATTATTTAGCAGGAGTTCCATTTCCTCTTTTAGGGCATAATCGAGACTATGCTTATGGATTAACGATGTTTGAAAACGACGATATCGATTTGTTTCAAGAAGAAAATAATCCAAAAAATGCCAATCAATATCAATATAAAAATCAGTTTTTAGACTATAAAATTCGCAAAAAAACAATCAAAGTAAAAGATAGTTCAGACATTGTTTTAAATATTAAAGAAAGTATTCATGGACCAATTATGAATGGTGTTATGAATACTATTTCTACTGACAAACCTATTGCACTTTCGTGGATTTATACACAACAAAAAAATCAAATTCTTGATGCAGTTTATCATTTAAGTCATTCTAAAAATATAACTGATTTTAGAACAAATATTGAACTCATTCATGCACCTGGATTGAACATCATGTATGGCGATGCTCAAAATAATATCTCATGGACAGCCGCAGGAAAATTGTACAAATTGCCAAAAAATGTAAATCCGAATTTTATTCTAAATGGAAGTAATGGTGAAGATGACCAAAAAGAGTTTCTTGGTTTTTCTAAAAATCCAACAGCATTAAATCCGAGTTGGAATTATGTTTATTCTTCCAATAATCAAACTGAAGCAGTTGATGGTTATTTATATCCAGGTTATTATTTGCCAAAGGATAGAGCAATGAGAATTGAAAGTATACTTTTTCCAAAAAACAATTGGACTTCTAAGGATGTTGAAAAAATGATTTTGGATAATACTTCAACCAATTCGGCAAAAAATGCAATATCAATTGTTTCAAATTTGAATACTAATGATTTTTCTCGTTTAGAAAAAGACGTAATGTATTCTTTAATAAAATGGGATGGCGAAAACGAATTAACTACTATTCAATCAACAATTTATAATAAATTAATCTATAGATATTTAGAAAATACGTTTCAAGACGAATTGGGTAAAGATAAATTTTCGGCGTTGCTTTCAACACATGTAATTAAGCAAATAATTGAACCTCAAGTAGCTAACGAAAATTCAGTTTGGTGGGATAATTCTAAAACTAAAGATAAAAAAGAAACTCGTAAAGAAATTCTAACAAAATCATTTAGAGAAACTGTTGCCGAACTCGAAAAGCAACTTGGAAATGACATTTCAAAATGGACTTGGAATAGGGTTCATACTTTGGAACATGTTCATCCAATTGGTCAAATTGAACTTTTATCTTCATTTTTTAATGTGGGAAAATTTGAAGTAGCAGGAAGCAATGAAGTGATTAATAATTTAGCAATGGGTTTTTCTGCTAATGGAAAATATGAGGTAAAATCTGGACCATCAACAAGAAGAATTATCGATTTTTCTGATGTTGAAAATAGTGTAAGTATTTTGCCAACAGGAAATTCAGGAAATCCAATGAGTAAGCATTATAATGACCAAGCCGAAATGTACAATCAAGGCAAATTCCGAAAAATGAAGATGAATAAGAAAGAGATTATGGAAACAGCAACAAAGTTGGTTTTTGTCAGTAAGAAATAAATATAATTCGATAAATTTGCAAAACCGCTTATAAAAAGATAATGCAAACTCCCAAAAAAATAGCCATTGTAGGTTCAGGTTTAGTAGGAACCTTATTGGCAATCTACCTTAAAAAACTTGGTCATACAGTTCATGTTTATGACAGAAGTCCTGATATTAGAAAAATTAATTTTTCAGGTCGTTCTATTAATCTAGTACTTTCTGATAGAGGAATAAAAGCTCTGAAAGATGTTGGTTTAGAAGATGAAGTGTTGGGAATAGGTATTCCGGTTGAAAAAAGAGCGATTCATGTTGGCGTAGATACTGTAAACGAGCAATTTTATGGTAAAGATGGTGAAGTAATTTATTCGCTTTCAAGAGGATTGTTGAATAAAAAAATGGTAGACTTAGCGGAACAAGCCGGAGTTGATTTTTACTTTGAGCAAAAGGTTTGGGATGTAGATTTAAATACAGCAACAATTTCAATTGGTGAAACCGAAAGAGGAGAGTGGTTTACTAAAGACTATGATATCACTTTTGGCGCTGATGGTGCGTTTTCAAGAATTAGACATAGAATGCAACGCCAGAGTATGTTTAATTATTCACAAGAGTTTTTAAATATTGGTTACAAAGAATTAAATATTCCTGCAAATCCTGATGGAACACATAAGCTAAATAAAAACGCTTTGCATATATGGCCAAGAGGAAATTTCATGCTTATGGCATTAGCAAATCCTAATGGAAGTTTTACGTGTACATTGTTTATGCCTCACGATGGTGAAAATTCATTTGAAGAATTAAAAACAAAGAAACAATTAGTTGAATTTTTCGCAAAACATTTTCCAGATACAAAAGAAGTAATTCCAAATCTTGTAGAAGATTTCTTTAAAAATCCAACAAGTTATTTAGTTACTATGAAGTGTTTTCCATGGACTTTTAGTGATAAAGTTGCTCTAATTGGAGATGCTTGTCATGCTATAGTTCCATTTTATGGTCACGGAATGAATGCCGGATTTGAAGATATTACCGTTTTAAACAATATGATTGAAAAATATGGTGATGATTGGGCAAATTTGTTAAACGATTACGAAAACTCTAGAAAACCAAACACTGATGCTATTGCAGAACTTTCTTATAGAAATTTCATGGAAATGAGTTCGAAAACCGCTGATGAAAAATTTCTTCTTCAAAAGAAAATTGAAAAATGGTTTTCAGACAAACATCCTGACAAATGGATGCCATTGTACAGTCGTGTAACTTTTAGTTTACAACCGTATTCAGAAGCTTTAGCCATTGGAGATTTTCAAAATAAAATCATGGAAGAAATTTTGAAAATAGAAAATATTGAAAATAAATGGAATTCAGAAGAAGTAGAGAATATGATTTTACAAAAACTGAAAACTGAAAACTGAAAACTGTTTACTAAATTTCCTCTCGATGCACTTTTGTAAAATCGAATGCAGGTTTGCAAATTGCAATATATTCACAAGGTTCATCAAACGGATTAGAATATTGAACTCTTGTATTTGCTTCAATTTTTATAGATTGACCAGTTTCTAAAACAACAACTTCACCTTCAATAATGAATTGCTTTTTACCTGAAATAATATAAGTGTATTCTTCAAATTCAGGTGTTTGAAAAGGTTCACTCCATTTTGGTGGTGCAATCATGTGAGCAATTGAAATGTCATTATTATTGGTTGCAACTTTTCCATGATGTTCTTCAATCAATTTACCATCAGTAGTCGGAACTATAAAAGGTGATTTTTGGATTAAGTATTTTTTCATTATTGCTTAATAATTTTTTCAATTTTCACACCATTTTCTGTATACACTTTCACAAAATAAATTCCAGCTAATTGTTTAGATATATCAAATTTAGCTTCAGTAGAAGTAGTTAATTTTGTTTCAATTAATCGTCCTTGAATATCGAATAACTGAATAAAAGTAATGTTTTCTTTTGCCGTTATAGTCAAGATATTCTTGGTTGGATTTGGAAAAAGACTAACCGATTTATTTTCAAATTCGTTTGCTCCAAGTGTCGTAAATGTTGATGTTGCTGTGTTTGTAATTATTGGGAAATTATAATCAAAATAAATGTCTGCAGTATTAGAAACCGAATTCCCAAGAACTAAATTGTTTTTAGTTTTAATTTTAAAGGCAATAAAGCCATGACTTTCAGGCTCATTGTCTTGTTCGGCAGGAAGATTAATTCCTTGAAAAATAAACTCAACTTTATTCCCTGTTATTCTCGTTACTTGAGGATGTGATGTTGTAATTAATTGTAATGTATTTATGTCAAATTTTGTGGCATCAATCATGTCTTTTACAACAATATTTGTTGCTGGAGCAGTTCCGGAATTTTGAAAACGTATTAAATAGTGTAAATAATCACCAATTTTTGTTGGAGAAATTGTTGTGCCTTCTAAACACGTTTTGTCATTTGGATCATAAGAACCAACGACTATTTGATTAAGATTGAAGACATTATCAGACGCTGTTTCATCTCCAGAAATTGGGTTTATTGTAGAAGTAAACACCAATTCATCATTAATATTTACAGGAGGAATTTCTGTTGGAGCATTTACATTTAAGGTTAAAAATATGTTTCTGCTTTCAAGTGGAAATAGATTACTAAAATTCCAATTTAAATTATTTAAAGATTGAATTGAAACTACTGGATTGGCAGTAATGTAATCTAATATAGCATCATTGAATTGAAAATTTATAGTTCCAGAAAGTGTTTGGTTTCCTTTGTTTTTAAAAACAATATTGTATAAAGCGTCAAATCCCGGTTGTGCTGGCTGAATAGGAATTATAGTAATATCTAAATCATTATGAATTCCATTAGGAGTAATACAAAAGTTTTGAGTTTGTGTAGAACCATTCAGCGATGGAAAATTAAGTGTAGCCGTAGTTGGAGAAACTGTAAAATATTGATTTTGAAATTGTGGAGTTAAAACAAAATTTCCTGCTTGATTGTAAAAACTATAAAGGCCATTATTATTAGTGAAAGTAGCTCCAGAAAGAGTTCCGTCATTAATATTGATTTTTATATCATTAGGATGTAAGTCGTTTACATCGCAACCATTATTATTGATGTCTAAAGTAAATGCACCTGTTATTGAATTGTTTACTCCACCAGGAACAAAGCTACAATAAGAGTTTACTTGAACATTTGTAATATTTTCATATTGCAATTGTTGCTGAATATATTGAATATATTGGTCTTGTACACAGATATAAGCTAAGTTTGGACAATTAAAAAAGATGTAACTAGAAAGAAAATCAATATGATGTCCATTTTTTAGGTTAATATAAGTCAAATTTGGATTACTATTGAAGTCATAAGAAGGAATGTTAGTTGATGTTGAAATGATTAATCCAGTATTACTTAGATCTATTGAAGTAAATAAATTATTAGCAACATTTATATAAATTAAATACCCAAGATTAGATAAGTCAATGCTAGATAATTGATTGTTTGAACAATTTAAATTGCTAATGTATTGTAAATTTGATATATCAAGAGTTGTTAATTGATTTCCACTACAGACTAAATTACTTAGGCTTATTAAACTTGAGACATCAAGATTAGTTAGGTTATTCTGTCCACAGTTTAGTGTTATAAGGTTAATCAATGGAGTTACGTTTAGAGTGCTTAATTGATTTGAAGCACAACCTAGAAAAGTCAAATTAGTTAGGTTAGAAACATTTAAAGTTGTTAGAGGATTTAGTGAACATTCTAAATAAGTTAATAAGTTTAAGTTAGTCAAGTTTAATGTTCCTATAGAATTATCACTACAGTTTAAATGTGTAAGATTAACCAAATTGGTAACATCTAGAGAGTTTAAGTTATTACGATCGCAACTAAGAAAAGTTAAACTATTTAATCCAGTTAAATCTAAATTAGATATTCCAACACCACCTTGCGATCCACAATCTAGAATTTGTAGATTCAGCATATTAGTAACAATTAATGATGATAAACCATTATAATTACAATTTAATTGAGTTATATTGTTTGCTCCTGTAGTTGTTAGAGTCTGTATATAATTATAGGAACAATTTAGATTTGTTAGAGCATTTAAGTTGCTAACATCCAGTGAAGTTAAATTATTTCCTGAACAATTTAGATTTTGAAGATTCACTAGTGAACTGACATCCAAATTTGTTAATCCTCCTAAATCAGAACAATCTAAGTTTTGAAGATTGACTAAACCATTTAGATTTAAAGTGGTTAATTGATCACAATAAGCACAGTTCAAGTTTTGTAAATTAGTTAAACTTGTAATGTTTAAAGATGATAGGTTAGAACATCCAAAACAATTTAAATCAATTAAATTTGTTAAACCAGTTACATTTAAATTTGTTAAATAAGTAGTAGAACAATTTAATATTCGAAGGTTAGATAACATAGATACATCTAGTGAAACTAAGTTATAACCTTGAATATAAAGATTTTCAAGATTAACCAATCCGGTTAGGTTTACTGAAGTTACATGGGTATTAAAAGTTAAACTTTGAAGGTTGGTAAACGCTTCAATTCCAGTTAAATTTGTGATAGTATTATTTTGTATATCTAAAGTTGTCACATTCAAAGCTTCACTAATTTGAATTTGATTATCACTGTTAGTGTCAATTACAGGTTGATGGTTAATTAAAAAATTTTTGAAATTAGCATCAGGAATATTTACAATTTGCCCATGACATACAAAAGTTAGTAAATTGACAACTAAAATTATATAGATTTTTCTCATGGTTTATGTTTAATAAATTGATAATCAACAAATCAAATGTAGTGAAAATAGTTTTTTTAAAAGTTATTTTCTAAAAATAAAATAAACTGCCAAAACCAAAAAGCACATACCTACAAAATGATTCCATCGTAACGTTTCATTTTTGAAAAACAACAATGAAAATATCACAAAAATCACCAATGTAATTACTTCTTGGATTACTTTTAATTGCAATAAAGAAAATGGTCCGCCATTTCCTTGAAAACCAATTCGATTAGCTGGCACTTGAAAAAAATATTCAAATAAAGCCAAACTCCAACTGATTAAAACAATCGTAATCAAGCCAGCATTTTCAAACCATTTTAATTCTTTAAATTTTAAATGTCCATACCAAGCCAATGTCATAAAAACATTAGAAAGTACAAGTAATCCTATAGTTATGTAACCTTTCATTAGCTAAATACTAATCGCTTATTTTCTAAAAATCTTCATTAAAATTCCAAAAACACCACGAATGAAACTTGCACTTGTAACAACTTTAGTAACCGATTTACCGATAACTTCTGCAGTACTAGGTTCGTTGCTTTTCTTTTCTTCTACTTCAGTTTCTTCAGCTTGTTCAAAAGCTTCTTCAATTTTTTTATTCAGAATTTCGTAAGCACTTTCTCTGTCGATTTCTTCGGCATATTTTTTTACCAATTTAGATTTTGCATTGATAGCTTCAATTTCTGAATCTACTAAAATATCCATTCTACTTTGAGGAGCACGAAGCATTGTTGCAGCCAAAGGTGTTGGAATTCCTTTTTCGTTTAAAGCAGTTACAAAAGCTTCTCCAATTCCAAGCGAAGTCAAAACTTCATCGGTTTGATAGTAATCAGAAGTTGGATAATTATCTGCTGTTTGTTTGATGGCTTGTCTATCATTTGCTGTAAAAGCTCTTAACGCATGCTGAATTTTTAAACCCAATTGTGCCAAAACACCTTTAGGAATATCCATAGGATTTTGTGTAACAAAATAAACGCCAATTCCTTTCGAACGTATAAGCTTGATAATTGTTTCTATTTGATCTAAAAGTACTTTACTAGCTTCGTCAAAAATTAAATGTGCTTCATCAATGAATAAAACTAATTCTGGTTGATCAACATCACCTTTTTCTGGCATTTGCTGATAAATTTCAGCTAACAAACTCAACATAAATGTCGAGAATAATTTAGGTTTATCTTGAATATCCGTTAGACGTAAAATATTAATGTATCCTTTTCCGTTTTCGTCGATTCTCATCAAATCATCAATTTCGAATGACTTTTCTCCAAAAAAGAAATCGCCTCCTTGTTGTTCCAATTCAATAATTTTTCTCAGAATTGTTCCGGTTGTAGCCGTTGAAATCTTTCCGTAATTTTCAGAAATTTCATCTTTTCCCTCTTCGGTTATATAATTAAGGACTTTTTTGATGTCTTTTAAATCCAACAAAGGCATTTTGTTATCATCACAATATTTAAAGATAACCGCCATCACTCCAGCTTGAGTATCATTTAAATCTAATATTCTTGAAAATAATACTGGTCCAAATTCAGAAATGGTTGCTCTCATTCTTACGCCATCTTGAGCAGAAAGTGTCATTAGCTCAACAGGAAAAGAACTTGTAGAGTAGGGAATATTTATTTTTGCATGACGTTCTGTAATAAAAGGTTTCTCTTCACCAGGTTGCGCTATTCCAGAAAAATCACCTTTTATATCCATCATTAAAACTGGAATTCCAAAAGAAGACAATTGCTCAGAAAGTACTTGAATGGTTTTAGTTTTTCCAGTTCCAGTTGCTCCTGCAATTAATCCATGACGGTTTAATGTTTTCAATGGAATTCTAACTTGAGTTTCTCCAACTGGTTCGGCGTCTAAAATTGCAGCTCCTAGAATTATACTTTCTCCTTTAGAAGTGTAACCTTCGTTAATGTGCTGAATGAAGTTATCTTTTTTACTCATTATTATGAAAATTAGAATGATTTTTTAATTTAAAGCGAATATAATACATTTTTTCACTTCTCTTAATGTCCCTATATGATTCATTTTTTTACATCTTCCCAACCTTTTGTTCTTTTTTTACCTCTATATTAATAATAAATGTAACTAAGTAAACGTTATTTAAAATAAGATTTATGTAGTTTTTGTGTGTAATTGATTAAAACTTTTAAACTTTTAACATTAAAATTAAATTTTCAATAGAATAAATTCTATGATATTGTTTGATTTAAGATAATGTTATAAATAACAAAAAAAGTTTTTTTATTTAAACTAAAAAATTAAATTTGCTCCTATTCAAGTTTACTTACAACTAAAACTTATAAATTATTAAAAACTTAAAATTTTAAAAAATGGCAAACGTTAAAAAAGACAACGGTTCAAACGGAGGAGGAATGATTTCTGGAATTATCATCGTAGCATGTATTTTTGTTGGATGGTTAATTTGGCAATTTATTATGGGTAATGGTGCAAACTTCGAAGGTGGAGTAAACACAGGACATCCGCTTCCTGGAAATTATTTAGCGATGGTATACAAAGGAGGTCCAATTGTACCAGTCTTAATGGGATTATTATTAATGGTAATCGTTTTCTCTTTCGAAAGATATTTCGTTATTTCTAAAGCTGCTGGAAAAGGTAACTTAGATGCATTCATGAAAAAAGTTCAATCTAGCATTGCTGGTGGTAACATTGAAGATGCAATCGATGCTTGTGATAAACAAAAAGGTTCAGTAGCAAATGCTATTAGAGCTGCATTAGTTAAATACCAAGACGTTAAAAAAGAAGGTTTCTCAAGCGAAGAAGCTGCTGAAATGATTCACAAAGAAATCGAAGAAGCTACTTCATTAGAAATGCCAATGTTAGAAAAACACATGACTATTCTTTCTACATTAGTATCTTTAGGAACTCTTGCAGGATTATTAGGAACAGTAACAGGTATGATTAAAGCGTTTGGTGCATTAGCAACAGCTGGTACTCCTGACCAAGCTTTATTAGCAAATGGTATCTCTGAAGCACTTATCAATACTGCAACAGGAATTTCTACTTCTGCTTTAGCAATTGTTACTTACAACTTATTTACTTCTAAAATCGATACTTTAACGTATTCTATCGACGAAGCTGGAACAGCAATCGTGAATACTTACAGAAGATTGAGAGGAAGTTTAAAATAATAGTAACTTTTTTTTAGCACATAATTAAAATGTGTTAGATAAAAAAATATATAACAAATGGCAAAAATAAAAATGTCTAAAAAGGCGGCATCTATCGACATGACAGCAATGTGTGACGTAGCTTTCCTTTTGCTTACGTTCTTCATTTTGACAGCTACAGCAAAGACTCCTGAGCCATTGCCTGTAGAAACGCCAGCGTCAACAGTAGAGGTGAAACTTCCCGAAACTGGTTTAGTGACGTTGACAGTTGGTAAAAGTGATGGAAAAGATAAGGTGTTTTTTGGAATGAAGGACAGAGATGTTCGTGAAAAAACACTTGAGTTAATGGGTAATAAATATGGAGTGAAATTCACACCAGAAGAATCTGCTCAATTTGCTCTAATCGATGAGTTTGGTGTGCCAATACAAGCACTTAAACAAATTATTGCTATGAAAGGTGCAGAAAGAAATAGAGCAGGTTTACAACCAGGGATTCCAATGGACTCTATTGACAATCAATTAAAAGATTGGATTTATACTGCTCGTCAAGCAAATATTGAATTAGGTAAAGAAAAAGATCTCGACTTCGCCATTAGAGGTGATGCTAAACAAGAATATCCAAATATTAAAAAAATTATGGATATTTTACAGGACCAAAAAATCAATAGCTTCAATTTAGTTACTGGTACAAGAGGTAAAAATTATTAATTCAAAAAATATAGTACAAAATGGCTGAATTAAATACCGGCGACGGTGGCGGTGGCAAAGGCGGAAAAGTAAGAAGTAAAAAACAAAATTCTAAAGTTGACTTAACAGCAATGGTGGATTTAGCATTCTTATTAATCACGTTCTTCATGTTAACGACATCGTTATCTAAACCTAAAGCAATGGATTTAGGTTTGCCTCCAAATGATGATATTGAGGATCCAAAAAATATTATTAAAACCGATCAAAGAAGAACAGTTACTGTAATTCTTGGGGCTAATGATCAAATCAAATGGTTTCATGGTCTTTTAGAAGCTCCTGAAGCCAATGGGAAGCCTCAAAATATTGGTTATGGTAAAGAAGGAATTAGGACTGTTTTACTTCCTAGAGTTAAATCTATTCCAGAAGTAACAGGTAACAAGGATAAAGGAATGATTGTAATTATCAAACCTACTAAAAAATCAACTTACAAAAACTTAGTTGATATCCTAGATGAAATGGCAATATGTAAAGTGCCTACTTATGCAATAGTTAACGATTTTTCTGATCCAGAGAAAAAGTTAGCTGAAGAACTTAATAAAGGTGCTAAATAAGTACAACAATAAAAAACAACAAAATGAAGTTAGACCTATTAAATAATAAATGGCTAGACATCGTTTTTGAAGGACGTAACAAAAGTTATGGTGCTTATGAATTGCGTAAAGACAATACTAAGACCAATGTACGTGCTTTAATTATTGGTGCGGTTATTTTCTCTTTTGCAGTGGCAACTCCATTATTGATAAATTTAATCCCAGATTCTTCTGATGATGATTTGTCATTAAATGAGAAAATTACAACAGTAAAATTACCACCAAAAGAAGAAAAACCTAAAGAAAATCTTCCGCCACCTCCACCGCCTCCACCAAAAGTGGATCAAGTGAAATTTGTTAAGCCAGTAGTGGCAAAAACAAATGAGGTAACAGAAGAGCCACCAAAAGTAGAGGATATTAAAGACAAAAATCTTGGTAAAGAAGACATCAAAGGTGATCCAAATGCCGATTTAGTTTTAACACCTCCAGGTGATGGACCAAAAGGTCCTGCAGTAGTTGAAGAAGACAATACAATTTATAATTCAGCTGGTATCGAAGTAAAACCTGAGTTTCCAGGTGGTATGGCTAAGTTTTATAAATTTATCGAAAACAACTATAATGTTCCTTCTGAAAGTCCAGGTGGAAAAGTTTTCATACAATTCGTTGTTGAAAAAGATGGTTCTTTAACAGATATCAAAATTTTAAGAGATATTGGTCACGGAACTGGAAAAGAAGCAGAAAGAGTATTGAGAAAATCTCCAAGATGGACTCCAGCTGAGCAAAATGGTAAAAAAGTAAGATGTTCTTACCAATTACCTATCACTCTTCAAGCTCCTCAAGAAGAATAGTAATGATTAAGAAATTAATTTCAAACTATAAGAAGAAATCGCTTAACGAGCGATTTCTTCTATTTATAGGATTTTTGTTTTTTTTGATTTATTTAACATTTGGGATTGTGCTAATTTTTTGGACTAGTTTTCCAATACGATTGCAACCACAATATAGAATAGCTCTAGGAATATTATTAATGGCTTACGGTTTTTTCAGATTCTATAGATATTTTAATACTAACAATGATGAAGAATAAAAAGATTTTATTTTTGATTTTAGTTCCAGTTCTTATTTTAGGAATTGTAATATCATGTGTGAAAAAAGATAAAAATGATCCTAAGTCAGATACAATCATTGAAGGAAAAACTACAATTTTAGTAGATGAAACTTTAATGCCTATTGTTGAAGATCAAGTAACTATTTTTGAGACACAATATGATGCAAAAATAACTTTACTTCCTAAGTCTGAAAAAGAAAGCGTTATTGATTTTACAAATGAAAAATCAGGAATTATAGTGCTTTCTAGAGAATTAAATAAGGAAGAAACAGCTATTTTTAATCAGAAAAAAATTAAACCTAGAACAACAGCATTTGCAATAGATGCCATAACATTTATAAAGAATACAAAATCAAACGATACTTTAATTGATTTAAAAGAAGTAATTGATTATTTAAAAGGAACTAAAAATAGCATAAAAGGATTGGTTTTTGATAATCCTAACTCGAGTACAGTTAGCTATTTATGCAGATTAGCAAAGATAGAATCACTACCAAGTGAAGGTGTTTTTTCATTCAAAACAAATGATGAAGTAATAAAACACGTTTCAGAAAATGATGGAATGATTGGTGTAGTTGGAATAAATTGGTTGACACAACCAAAAGCAGCAATGCAAAAATACGTGAGTAGCGTAAAAATTTTAAGTGTGAAAACTGCTGATAATAAGTATGTTTACCCATCACAAGAGAACATAGGAAGTAGAGCATACCCTTTGGCACGTGTTTTGTATATTATCAATTGTCAGGGATATGAAGGATTAGGAATGGGCTTTGCTTCATTCATAGCCGGAGAAATAGGACAAAGAATTATTACACAATCGGGACTTTCTCCAATGAGAGAACCAAGCCGAAATATTAGAATTAGAAATCAAATAGAAAACAAGAAATAAATTACAATAAGATGAGCAAATTTAAAATTTTCAGTATTGCTTTGTTAGCTTCAGCCGCAGTGAGCCAAGCACAAGACTTAGATCAAGCTAGAAAAGCGATTGATGCTGAACAGTATGAAAAAGCTAAGTCATTATTAAAGAGTATTATTCAAACCAAAAGTAATGGTAGAGCATCATTTCTTTTAGGGAATATATATCTAACTCAAAACATCGAGGATTCTGCAAAAATTTCTTTTGACAGAGGTTTATCTTCTGAAGAAGGAAAAATCAATAACATTGGTCTAGGTCAATTAGAATTGAATAGTGGTAATGTTGTTGCTGCAAAATCTAAATTTGATGCAGTAACTAAAGACCTTAAAAAGAAAGATGTTGAAGAGTACATCTATATTGCAAAAGCTTATATGAATGCTGACAAACCTGACTATAAAGCAGCGATTGAAGTTTTGAATAAAGCCAAAGCTGCAAATCCAACTAATGCATACATACAATTAGCTTTAGGTGATGCTTATTATGGTGAGAAAAATCAAAATGAAGCTTATGCAGCCTACAGAAACGCATATCAATCAGATAGTTCTTTGATTAGAGCTAAAATGCAGTTAGGTGTTTTGTTAAAAGGAGCTAAAGCTTACGGTGAAGCAATTAAGGCGTATGATGAAGTTATTGCAATCAACAAAAGTTATGGTCCTGTTTACAGAGAATTAGCTGAAACCTACTATTTGTGGGCTAACAATAAACCTTCTACTTACACAGAAAACATCAAAAAAGCATTAGATAGCTATAATGAGTACATGAAATTAACAGATTATTCATTAACATCTCGTATGCGTCATGCAGACTTCTTAATCTTAGCAAGAGATTATGTAGCTCTAGAAGCAGAAGCAAATGAAATGAAAAAACTAGATAAAGTTAATCCAAGAATTCTACGTTATTTAGGTTACTCTGCTTATGAAAATGGAAATACAGAAGCAGCCATTACAGCACTTAATGAGTTTATTGCTAAAGGAACTAAAGTAATTCCTGGTGATTACTATTACTTAGGATTAGCTCTTGTAAAAAAGTCAATTGGTGCAGATGGGAAAACAGTTGACGCAACAATGTTAAAAAATGGAGCCGCTGAGATTCAGAAAGCACTTAATATGGAGCCAGTTTTAGCAAATGGTCTGAACGAAATTGGTAAAAAGTATTTTGGACAAAAGTTGTATGATGTTTCTTCTGCTATTTTTGAAGCAGCAATTTCTAACCCAACGTCTAAAAACTATCTTGAAGATAATGTTTATTATGGTCTTTCTGTTTTTACAATTAATAGAGGTAAAGATGCTAAAACTATTGACCTTGTAAGTTTAGATAAAGCTGATAAAGCTATGGATAATGTAATTACAGCATCACCAACTTATCAAGAGGCTTATTTATACAAAGCAAGAATTAACAGTTCATTGGATAAAGATGATGTGATGGCAGCTACTTATCAAAAATATTTAGATATCGTATTACCTAAAGGTGACGAAGAAATAGCTAAAAATAAAGCAAAAGTTACAGAATCTTATAACAGTATTGGAGCGCACTATGCTAATACTGATAAAGTAAAAGCAAAAGAGTTTTTTAGCAAAACTTTAGCTTTAGATCCAACAAATAATTATGCTTTAGAGTCTATGAAATTGTTGAAATGAGGAGCGGACCCAATAATACCCGAAACTAAAGCTCCTGTAACTACAAAAAAGAAGGTTGTAAAAAAGACAACTAAAAAGAAGAAATAGTATTCAGAAACGTCCAAGAAATTGGACGTTTTTTTTATTTACATATGTTAAAGTTTTGTAAGAAATTATTTCTTTAAATACTAAAGTCTTTATTTCGCAGTTATTTAAAAACTAACCAATAAAATTTTTATGCCTAAATCGTTCTACACTATTCTTGCAATAGTATTCTGCACCTTTACTTATGGTCAAAATACCATTAATTTAAAAGGAAAAGTAATTGATGAAGTAACCAAATTACCAATTGAATCTGCGACAGTTTATTTGTCATCAGCAAAAGATTCAACAGTGATTGATTATACAATTTCAGATAAATTTGGAAAATTTGATTTCAAATTAAAAAAAATTGATAAACCTGTTTATTTAAAAGTTTCTTTTGTAACCTATGATGAGTACAAAATACCTTTAGAGAATGTAACTGCTGACAAAGATTTTGGAACTTTAGCATTAAAGGTTGCTATAAACAATCTAGATGAAGTAATTATCAAGAAAGAAACACCACCAATTAGAATTAAAAAGGATACTTTAGAGTTTAATGCTTCTTCATTTAAAGTACGTCCAGATGCTAATGTTGAAACTTTATTAAAGCAATTGCCTGGTGTTGAAATTGATGCTGATGGTAAAATTACGGTCAATGGTAAAGAAGTAAATCAAATATTAGTTAATGGAAAGCCATTTTTTGATAAAGATGGTAAAATAGCACTTCAAAATTTGCCATCAGACATTATTAATAAAGTGCAAGTTTCTGATACTAAAACGAAAAAAGAAGAGCAAACAGGTGCGGCGGCAAGTGCCAATACTGCTAGTATAAATCTAACCATTGACGAAAATAAAAATAAAGGATTTTTTGGTAAGTTCATGGGCGGACGTGGTTCTGATAAGCGATATGAATCTAGTACTTTAGTAAACTATTTTAAAAATAAACGAAAGATTAGTGTCTTAGCATCATCCAATAATATCAATGCAACTGGATTTTCGATGGATGAAGTTTTTGATAATATGGGTGGAGGAAGAAGCAGAAGTGTCTGGATTGGTGACAACGGTTCGTTTGGAATAAACGGAAGAAGTTTTGGAGGAAATAAAGGGATTACGCAGTCTAATTTAGTTGGATTGAATTATTCTGATGAATGGTTTAAAGATGCAGAAACTTCCTTAAGTTACTTTTATTCTGGAGCAAATTCTAAGAATACCAATAGAACAAGTTTGACTAATTTTTTACCTTCAGGAAATTTTTCAACAAATTCTAATTCAAATACAAACGAAGACAGATATGTTCATAATGTTACATCATTATTTGAATTTAAAATAGATTCATTAACAACAATATCATTAGAACCAAATTTCACGAAGTCGAATAACAAAAATAGAAATGTTTCATCTCAATCTTCTTTTGATGCAGCTAATGCTCTTTTAAACGAAAGTAGCTCAAATAATTTCTATGAAAACAATAATGACTCGTTCAATAATACTTTGTCTTTTACCAAATCATTTAAAAGAAAAGGGAAGAGTCTAAGTTTTGTTTTTGATAACGAAAATTCAAATACAAAACAGGATGAAATTGTAAGGTCAACAACTATTTTTTATCAAGGAGCCGATCCAGATGATGTCAGGAATCAGACCAATAATTCTAAAAACATAAGCTCCAATTATAGGGCTGAACTAGAGTTTTATCAGCCAATTACAGATTCACTTCAAGTAAAATTGGGTGTAGAATATAAAATTGATAGAAACAGAGATAGAAGAAATTCTTTTGATTTTGATGCAACAAATGAAACGTATAGCATTGCAAATGATGAATTATCTAATGTTTTCAATTCGTTAGAACGAACA
>Ga0209572_1000673_pt1 | contig 41952 bp, 37 predicted proteins | sample EBPBio232012_DNA_FD_185867 | JGI IMG/M metagenome (GOLD analysis project Ga0209572, IMG submission 185867) | Wastewater treatment Type I Accumulibacter community from EBPR Bioreactor in Madison, WI, USA - Reactor 1_1/23/2012_ DNA (SPAdes)... | ecosystem: Engineered > Bioreactor > EBPR >...
CATCCAGGCATGGGCCACGCTCGGCGCCCAAAGTGAGCGACGCGGCATCGGCCTGTTTACGGATATGCTCGAACATCTTCTTGTTCCAGACCTTGCCCATGACGGACTCGAACGGGATCATCTTCGATTGTAGGTAACTGTGGAAGCCCATGATACCCAGACCCACCGAGCGTTCGCGCTGCGCCGAATACTTCGCACGCGCCATCGAATCAGGCGCTGTATTGATGAAGTCGGTCAGCACGTTATCGAGGAAGCGCATCACGTCGGTGATGAAGGTGGGGTGTGACTTCCAGTCATCGAAGTATTCGACGTTGAGCGAGCTCAGGCAGCAAACCGCTGTGCGGCTGACACCGTGGTGGTCAAAGCCGGTCGGCAAGGTGATCTCGGAGCAGAGGTTGCTCATTTTCACGGTGAGGTTGAGCTTCTTGTGGTGATCAGGGATGGCCTTGTTCACCGTATCGATGAACAGGATGTACGGCTCGCCCGTTTCGATGCGGGTGGTGAGGAGTTTTGCCCAGAGGTCACGTGCTTTCACGCTCTCAACGGGGCGCTTGTCCTTCGGCGAGAGCAGATCCCACTTCTCGTCTTTCTCGACCGCTTCCATGAAGGCATCGGTCACCGCGACACCATGGTGCAGGTTCAGCGCCTTACGGTTCGGATCACCACCCGTTGGGCGGCGGATGTCGATGAATTCCTCGATTTCGGGGTGCGAAATATCAAGATACACCGCCGACGATCCACGACGCAACGAGCCTTGCGAAATGGCGAGCGTGAGTGAATCCTGTACGCGGATGAAGGGAACCACGCCCGAGGTCTTGCCGTTACGGCCGACTTTCTCGCCGAGCGAACGCAAATTGCCCCAGTAAGAACCGATGCCGCCGCCGAGTGAGGCGAGCCAGACGTTCTCGTTCCACAGATCGACGATACCGGTCAGTGAATCTTCGGTTTCATTGAGGAAGCAGCTGATGGGCAAGCCGCGTGATTTGCCGGTCTCTTTGCCGGTACCGCCATTGGAGAGAATCGGGGTCGCGGGCATGAACCACATGCGGCTGATGTAATCATAGATGCGGCCGGCGTGTTCGGCATCATCGCCATATTGTGCCGCCACGCGAGCGAACAGATCCTGATAGGATTCATCAGGAAGCAAATAACGATCATCCAGCGTCGCCTTGCCAAAATCGGTCAGGTATTTGTCGCGGGTAGAATCTTTGGCAATATCGGCGGCATTGGTGGTCATAATTCACTCTCCTTATTGTTTTTAGCACCCTGATTGTCGTCTGTGCGGGTCTTTTCGTCTCGCAGAAGACGGATACTACATATTGTGGGTACCCTGTCTACGCAGTTTTTGTTCACAAATGCCGAATTTTTTACTTGAAACTAATTTTATTCATATAAATCAATAATAATAAATTTATAGTTATCTGTATCCGGCATCCTTGTCAGTGCTTTTGGGCAACACTATATGTTGTGGCATGAAGTCCACACTCTCGGGCAAATATGTCGCGAGCCCTCAGTATATATAGGTTTTCCGAAGCCCCGGCGCCATAGCCGCAAACGCCATCGCAACCGGACGGCAAAACTAACGGTTTAGGGGGTCATTGCAATCTGGATATCCTGTGGATTTGCACTTATTTTTTCGCACGTGTTTTGAGGGGGTTATGAACCGCTATCCTCGTATTCACATTTCATCCACGAAGTTGTGAACAGGGCCTCATTCTAGGCGGCCGTCGTTCGATCGCGATTCACGACGCGTGCGCCGCTCAGATAATCCGGCAAGGTGCGCACACCCAGATACGAATAAGGAATGAGAAACAGCACCAGCATCAACAAAATCTTGATTCCCGTGAACCACCAGGAATGCCCATAGATAATGCGTTGCGCCTCTTCCAAGGTATAGATTCCCATTTCGATACCCAGAATGAAGACAAAATATCGACGGTTGAAATAGAGGAACCAGAGGCTGAACAAAAAATAACGTATGAAAGCGGGCAAGAGTTTTAATGTCGCGCCAATTTCGTTCACTACTTGCAGGCGAAAAAGAAACATGCCCGGGGTTGCCCGCCATGGCGCCACCCAACTCCCCATAAAATAGATCAGCACCACCAACTCACGCCGGATATGAAAACCAGTATCGTAACCGGCGAGATCCTGAAGGGTCATGTCGGACAATGTCAGAATACATAATTTTATGATTACATTAAAAATGGCCAATCCGACAAACCAGTCGAACAAAAACGCCATGAGCCGCCGGAGCAGCATAGATAAATCAGGGGGCTTATAGGCCGTCCGTGGAATGGTGTTTTGTAGTGTCTGTGCAATGCTCAACATGAAATCTATTATAATTCTTATTAAACAGGATGCGGCAATAATTACCTAATTGTTTGAAAAGCTAAATTATTGTTATTTTATTGCAGTGTTATATGAATAGTCATTCAATTATTAGAATCATATTCTTCCGTAGTCATCTTCGTCGCGCTCAATGTCCATTTCATCCGCTATACCATATTGAATTTCTTTGATAATTAGCATTTCTGAGGTGGGGTTCACGAGTCGGTGCCATGAGGCAGGTGGAATCTTGATGGATTCATAGATATCGAGGGTAATCTTCTCATCATTCTTCTCGACATAGGCCGTTCCCGATTCGACGGCCCAATGTTCGCTTCGGTGGAAATGGCGTTGGCGGGAAAGTCGGCATCCGGGGAAAACATGGAGGCGTTTGGTCGTTTGGTCGGGCAAGTGCTCGAGAATCTCGTAGAATCCCCACGGACGATCGATACGATCATATCTAACAAGCTGAATTTCCATACTTAATTTTGTATATCCCAACCATTTCTCAAGGGTTCCGAGATCCTGCCAACCATAGTGAGCGCGGGCTGCAACGATATTTTGGCTGTGCTCCAGCACCGCGTGGTCAAATGAAATGGGGGTATAAGGCTGTTTTATGGGGTCTAGGCAGTCATATTCCCATATTTTTTGCCTATTTTGTACGGATTCGCTAGAAACAGTCCAAATTTTAGGGGCATTTTTGGCTATTTCCGCTGAAAACCGCCGTGATGTGCCCAAAAACTGCCCGGAATTGACCGACCACACCCCTGATTCGATAAGTTTCTCGGGAAAATCCGGCTTTTCGACAAACTGTGTGACTTTGTCACCTTTTATCTGCATGTAGCCGAACTCGCTGGATGCTTCCTCGCCTTCCGTGCCAACCAGTGCCAAGGCGTCATGCGTATGCGCCAAACCATAGGCACGGGTAATTGCCTCCCTCCAGGCATTTATATCCGCAACTACGTGATCGGCCGGTAAAAACAGCAGCGTTGCACCCGGTCTGGTGAGATTCACGAAATGTACGGCGGCAGCAACGGCAAAGGCGGTATTACGCGTTTCATCTTCGAGCAGGATGGCCGAAGGCGTCACGCCCGCCGCACGCGCATGATTCATGAGCGCGTAGCGATGCTGTTGATGCCCGACGATGATGGGTGACAAGAACATAGCATGTTTCAGGCGTCTACAGGTCTTCTCGAAGAGGGATTGCCCATCAGGCAACAGAACGAAGGGTTTCGGCCGTGACGGAGTGGAAAGCGGGGCGAGCCGCCTGCCCTCCCCACCCGCCAAGATGATGGGCTGAATTCTCATGCATGAAAGCTAACAGATAGGCAGGTGTTGGGAAGGATAAACTGGTGCGCCAATCTTCGGTAGTTATGCGTCTTTGCCACGCACTGTTGCTTCGATCTTAGCGACATCGATCCTTTGCATCCCCATCATCGCTTCGAATGCTCGCTTCGCCACATCGCCGCCCTTGGCCATTGCCTCAGTCAGGACACGCGGTGTGATCTGCCACGACAGACCCCATTTGTCCTTGCACCAACCACATTCGCTCTCCGCGCCGCCATTGCCCACGATCGCATTCCAATAACGGTCGGTTTCCGCCTGGTCTTCGGTAGTGATCTGAAAGGAGAATGCCTCGCTATGCTTGAATGCGTCCCCGCCATTGAGCCCGATGCACGGTATGCCGCATACGGTGAATTCAACCGTCAGCACATCACCTTTCTTGCCGCCCGGAAAGTCCGCTGGCGCATGAAGCACCTTGCCAACTGCGCTGTCGGGAAACGTTCGGGCATAAAACTGTGCGGCTTCTTCAGCATCATGATTGTACCATAGACAGAGCGTGTTCTTTTTCATGCTATAGCCCTTTTACAAAACTGAAGTGGCGCACCCGACTGGAGTCGAACCAGCAACCTTTGCCTTCGGAGGGCAACACTCTATCCAGTTGAGCTACGGGTGCGCACAGGCCTGTGTTTACAGGCGCACCCGGTCGTGGCCAAGTGATTTATGCCGCTTTCTTGGTGAGTGAGCGGAAGATGTCCTCAAGGTCGACTTCCTTGGTGGAAATATCGCGGATGGTAAGCCCTGCCTCATGCACGCGGGTCATGATGGCATCCATGTTCGCCTGCGATGGCTGGTATTCCATGACCAGCCTGCCTTCACGGATGGTCGGGTTCAAATCGGCCAGCTGTGGCGGCACTTCGGTAAGTTCCTGCGTCAGCGTGAAATAGATCTCTTTCTTGTCGACGAGCTTCATCAGTTCTTTCTTGCGGTCACGCTTGATGATCTGGCCGTGGTTGATGATGGCGATCTCGTCGCATAGTTCTTCCGCTTCTTCCAGATAGTGAGTGGTGAGCAGGATGGTGGTGCCCTTGCGGTTCAGCTCCTTCACATAGTCCCACAGCTGCGTGCGTAATTCGACATCAACGCCTGCGGTGGGTTCATCGAGGATCAAGACATCGGGTGTATGGACGAGGGCTTTGCCCACCAGCAAGCGGCGACGCATACCGCCCGAAAGGCGGCGCGACGGCACGTCGGCCTTGTCACTCAGACCCATGGCGTCGATGATTTCCTGTGTGCGGCGCTTGGATTTGGGAACGCCGTAATAGCCGGCGGTGATATCGAGCGCCTGGCGCACGGTGAAGAAGGTATCAAGCGCGAGCTCTTGCGGAACGACACCGATGGAGGATGCCGCCTGACGCGCCTGTTTCTCGATATCATACCCTGCGATCTCGGCGGTGCCGGAGGTCTTGATGACAAGCCCCGCGAGGATATTGATAAGAGTGGATTTGCCCGCGCCGTTAGGGCCCAGAAGGCCGAAGAACGCACCGCGCGGCACTTCGAGTGTCACGCCTTTCAACGCCTCTTTCTCATCGCCGCTTTTGCTGCGATAGGTCTTCTTGAGGTCGGTTACACGTATGGCGGGTGTGGTCATGTGCCATCATATAGCGCGGAATGCGTCAAGGTTCCAGAAGGAAGAGGGAAACAGTGTTTATGGCGAGGGGCTGTTGCCGCGCTCTTCAAGCAACTGGTCAGCCTTCATCTGCTCACGGTCGAGCTCGTGCGACGCGATGAGCGCATCGCCCCTCAAGGTCACACGCAGGGCTTCCTTGCCACGGTAATCCACCATCCGGTAATCCAGCGATACGCCTGAATGGCCGAGTGCGCTGGTCACGCGCTCTTCGACACGGTTACGGTACAGGTCGAAATCCACGCCCGGTGGCAACTTGCCGACATAGTAGAGGTGACGTTCGCCGTTCGCCTCTTCATCACCCAAGCAGCCATCACGCAGGGCGAATATCTTGCCGGCGTTGGTCGCGCCGATCAGCTGTTCGAGGGTGTTGTAGTCTACGCTCATGCAGCCATCCTAACCGAAAAACGTGACGCTTTGATGACGAATCAGGTCTTCTTTTTGTGCTTGGCGAAAGGATTCGCGCTGACCTTCAGGTTCATGCGGATGGGGGTGCCTTTCAAACCGAAACTTTCGCGTAACCCATTGACAAGGTAGCGCAAATACGAATCGGGGAATTCCTTGTCCATATTGGTACTCAGCTGGAACGCAGGGGGGCGCGCCTTGATCTGGGTCATGTATTTCACCTTCAAACGACGGCCGCGCACCATGGGCGGGCTATGATGCTGCAGCGACATCTCAAGCCAACGGTTGAGTTCGGCGGTAGGCACGCGCTTGTTCCAGATATCGTACGCGCTCATGCAGGCGTCCATCAGGTCGTCAAGACCACGACGGTTCAGCGCCGAACAGGGCACGGCTTCGATGCCGTGGAATTGCGGCAATTGCTTATCGAGCATATAGCGCAGCTCTTCCATGTATTCTTTCTTTTTCGCCTTCACCAGATCCCACTTGTTCAGGCCGATGATGCAGGCACGGCCTTCGCGCTCGACGAGCGAGGCGATGATGGCATCCTGTTTCTCCAAGGGTGCGGTGGCATCGAGCAGCACGACCACGACCTGCGCGTATTTGATGGCACGCACCGTATCGGCGACGGCGAGTTTCTCGAGCTTGCCCTGGATATTCGCGCGGCGGCGCATACCGGCAGTATCCACCAATTTCAGGCTGCGGCCTTTATGCTCGAACTCGACGGAAATCGAATCACGCGTGATGCCGGCCTCAGGTCCCACGAGCAGGCGTTCATCGCCAAGAAGTGCATTGATGAGCGTCGATTTCCCTGCGTTCGGACGGCCGATGATGGCAATGGAAAGATGCTCGTATTCTTCGGTGTTCTCGTCCTCGACATATTCTTCCTCGGTGTGGAACTCGAGCAGCGCATCATAAAGCTCGCTCAAACCTTCGCCGTGCTCGGCGGAGATGAGTGCGATCTGTTTAAAGCCCAGCGAATACAGATCCGCGACCCCTGCCTGCGCGGCCTTGCCCTCGGCCTTATTGCCCACGAGGATCACCGGCTTGTTCGAAGCGCGCACCATGCGGGCGAACACTTCATCCGCTGCGGTCACGCCATCGCGCACATCGACCATCAACATGATGACATCGGCTTCGGTGATGGCGGATTTGGTCTGCTCCATCATGCGTGTTTCCAATGCATCTGCAGGCGCTTCTTCCAGACCCGCCGTATCGATGATGGTGAAGTCCAGACCCGCAAGCGACGCAGGCGCGTAACGGCGATCACGGGTGGTGCCCGCTACGTCATCGACGATGGCGAGTTTCTTGCCGACGAGCCTGTTGAACAGGGTCGATTTGCCGACGTTCGGGCGGCCAATGATGGCAAGTGTGAAACTCATGTCGTACCTTTATTTGAAGGCGTGGAGCGTTGCGTCGGCGGTCACCAGATAGAGCACGCCGTTCGCGACCACGGGCGACGCCGCGACCTCATCGGGGATATCAAGCGTGCGCAGTTTCTTGCCCGTGCGCGGCGAGAAGGCGATGAAACCGCCATCATTATCGACCACCACCACCGCATTCCCTGCGAGCAAGGGGCCGAAAAGTTTCGGCGTCACGTCGCGGCCGCGGTCAGTCTGTTTCAGTGAGCTGACCCAACGCACGGTACCGTCGCGCTTGAAGAGCGCCGCGACCTCATGTTCATCGGTGAGAACGAACAGTGCGTTGCCTGCCGCCCATGGTGTCTGGTGCGACGCGATGCGCTGACCCCAGAGAGGACGGCCGTTCAGCAATGCATTCGCCATCATCACGCCGCTGGCACTGACCACGTAGACCACGCCATCCTGCACGAGAGGGTCAGCATCGATGCCGCTGAAGGCTGCCGCGGCACGGGTCTTGATGGGCGAGCCCACCGAGTCCGCCCAGATGACGCTGCCGGAATTGAGACGCAAGGCGACCATCTCGCCGGAGCTATAGGCAGAGACGACCACACCTTCACTGATGACGGGTGAGGTGCGTGAGAAGAAGCCTGCGGTCTCGCGGATACCACGATGATCCCACAAGGGAGCGCCGGTCTTCGCTTCGAACGCGAGCGTCTGGTTGTCGGCGGTCAGCACGACCACATAGCCTTCCGAGATCGAAGGGGCACCACGCACGGGAGCGCCGACACGGGTTTTCCATTTGGTCTTGCCGGTCTTGGCATCGAAGGCATAGAGCTTACCGAAGCCGGTGGTGGCATAGATATCACCGCCGTCATAGGCGATACCGCCACCGAGGATTTCCGGCTCGTCTTCTTCAACGCCCGTGCTATTCACGTAGCGCACGTTCGAGATATCCTTTGCGTCATGCGCCGACACGTTACCGACTGCGTCCATCGCATAGACGGTGCCTTCGGCGACGATCGGGGTCGGCGCCTGACCCTGTTTGAAATCATTGCCGTCACCGATGCTGGTGGAGCTTGAATCCTCAAGGCCGGTGATACCGGGATGCGATACGGTCATCGCCTGGTTGATCGAGATCCAGGAATCGTTGGCCTGCTGATCGGGAATGTCGATGGGCAGATCCTGCACCGCCTCATCGGGCTTCAAGGTCGTCTCGGTCGCGAGCACATCGTAGCGCTCGCCGGGCAGCTTGTTGATCTTGGGCGTCTTGCCTCCCATCCATGACGGGATCTCCGCATCGCACGCGGTCAGTGTCAACAGTGCAGCGATGAGAAGCGTGAAGCGCATGCTATTCCTTTGCGCGAATGGTGGTTTCCCACGCATTGGCCTCACTGCGTAACGGAGTCGGGATATCTGCATCCACCGCGAGTTTGCCAAGCATCGTGCGCGCGGTCTCGGCGTCGCCTTCGCTCCATTTACCGGCGGCATAAAGCTGGGTCAGCAAGGGTGCGAGAGGTGACGGTTTGTTGCCACTGCAGGTCTCGGGAATCGCACCGGCTTCGGCACCGATGATATGCAGGCAGGCAAGGTCACGCCAGAAAAGATCGTGGCCTTCAGGGGCGATCACGATGTTTTGCAATACGCGCATGGCGCTCTTGTTCTTCTTCGCGGCCAGCAACGAACGTGCGTTCCATAATTTACTCATGTCAGCGAGATCGCCGCGGGTCCGGTGGGTGATGGCCTCGAACTGCTTCGCGGCCTGTTCATATTGTTTTGCCGCGTAAAGTTGCTGCGCGTCATTGAGGGCGATGGTGACTTCCTCGGCCTGCGACTGTTGGTAGCTATGCCACATGCTCGAGCCTGCCGTGACAAGGATGAGCGCCACCGCCGCGTAGATGAGTGGGCGCTTGAACTGGTTCCACAGATTCATCATGCGCTCACGGCGCAGGTCTTCGTCCACTTCACGTAACAGGATATCATTCTCGGCCATAGGTCACTCCCACTCAATCGTTCCGGGCGGTTTACTCGTGATATCGTAGACGATGCGGTTGATGCCGCGCACTTCATTGACAATACGTACTGCAATCGCGTGTAAAATATCCGACGGGAAGTGGAATACATCCGCCGTCATGCCATCGGTCGAGGTCACGGCGCGCAGGCCGCAGACGAATTCATAGGTTCGCGCGTCACCCATCACGCCCACGGTACGCACAGGCAGCAGCACGGCGAAGGCCTGCCATATCTGGTCGTACAGGTCATGCTTGCGAAGCTCTTCGATATAGATCGCATCCGCCTTGCGGAGGATCTCCAGCTTCTCGAAAGTGATCTCGCCGGGAATGCGGATCGCAAGGCCAGGACCAGGGAACGGGTGGCGGTAGACAAGGTCTTTCGGGATGCCGAGTTCCATACCCAGTACGCGCACTTCGTCCTTGAAGAGTTCACGCAACGGCTCGACAAGACCGAGCTTCATGTGCTCGGGCAAGCCGCCGACATTGTGGTGCGACTTAATGGTCGCCGATGGGCCGCCATGGAACGAGACGGATTCGATGACATCCGGATAGAGCGTGCCTTGCGCGAGGAATTCAGCGTCGGTGAAACGGTTCGCTTCCTCGTCGAACACTTCAATGAAGGTCTCGCCGATGATCTTACGTTTGCGCTCGGGGTCACTGACGCCTTGAAGGCGTTTCAGGAAAAGTTCGCCTGCGTTCACGTAAATGAGCGGGATCTTGTAATGCTCGACAAAGCGCTGGTGCACCTGTTCGCCCTCGTTCAGGCGTAGCATGCCGGTATCAACGAAGATGCAGATGAGCTGGTCGCCGATGGCTTCATGCAGCAGCTTGGCAACGACCGAGGAATCGACGCCACCGCTGACGCCGCAGATGACTTTCTTCTTGCCGACCTTGGCGCGGATGCGGGCGATCTCTTCTTCGCGGAAGGCCTTCATTGTCCAATCGCCGTGGCATTTGCAGATATTGCGTACGAAGTTCGACAGCAGCTTGCCGCCATCGAGCGTATGCACGACCTCAGGGTGGAATTGCACACCGTAGAATTTGCGCACTTCGTCAGCGATCGCCGCATAGGGCGCACCTTCGGTATTGGCGATGACCTTGAAGCCGGTCGGCAATTCATTCACCTTGTCGCCATGGCTCATCCAGACTTGGCTGGTGGCACCCTTGACCCAGACGCCCTTGAACAGCTCGCTATCGGAAATCACGTTCAACATCGAGCGGCCGAACTCACGGGTCTGACCCGGCGTCACCTGACCGCCAAGCAAACTGCACATAAGCTGCTCGCCATAACAAATACCCATGACCGGTAAGCCGAGCGTGAAGATGCCCTTATCGACCGTCGGCGAGAAATCCTCGTGCACCGACGCGGGGCCACCCGAAAGGATGATGCCATTCGGTGCGAAGGCCTTGATCTCTTCGAGCGAAACAGTGCAGGGGCGGATCTCGCTATAGACGCCCGCTTCGCGCACGCGGCGTGCGATGAGCTGGGTGACCTGCGAGCCGAAATCGAGGATGAGGATGCGTTCGTGGTTCATAGCGGCATTCTCTAGCGTGAAGATGCTGATATGTATAGCGCTTTTCAGTGGATATTCAGGCGATATTCGTTATATTCGCTTTATGCGCGGATTCTCACTCGTTGAACTCTCCATTGTTTTGGTCATTCTGGGTCTATTGACGGGTGGTATACTGGCCGGTCAGTCGCTCATACGCGCCTCGGAATTACGTGCGGTGACCGCTGAATATCAACGTTATGCCAGCGCAGCGAACTCCTTTCGCGATAAATATTTCGCGATTCCCGGCGATATGCGCGAAGCGACGCGTTTCTGGGGGCACCTGACCGGTGCGGGATGTACGAACAATACCGGCGCAGCGGCGAATACCGCGACCGGAACCTGTGATGGCACAGGTGATGGATTGCTCGCCTCCCCTGGCGCTGCCAGCCAATCGGGCGAATTGTTCCAGCTCTGGCGACAGTTAGCGTTGGCCGGACTCATCGAAGGCACCTATACAGGCGTCGCGACCGCCGCTGCCGCGAACGACGCAGTCATCGGCACGAATGTGCCGCAATCCAAACTTGGTAATGCAGGCTGGTCTGCACAAGCCGCATCGAATTATGTGGGCGATGGGCAGGCATATGCCGCGGATTATGGCAATATGTTCGTTTTCGGCGGTAAAACTAACAACTCGCTCACCTATAACGCAGTGCTCAAACCGGAAGAAGCATGGAACATCGACACCAAGATGGATGATGGCAAACCCGCTCAGGGCAAGATCATCGCGCGCTACTGGAACAATGCCTGCGCTGCCGCTGATGATGGCACGCACGCCAATAACGACTTGGCAGCAAGCTACAGGCTTAGCGACTCTGCCTTGCAGTGCGCCTTGCATTTCAGACAGCAGTTCTAGGTACTGTTACCTGAAAACCCCACTCAGCGCCCCTTCCCGACCTTTTAACTGAAAATTAGCATTTTTCGGCGTATAATCTTGCCTCTAGACGGGTAATGCACATTATTATCCACAGTACTATGCACAGGGGATTGTGTGCGTTTCACACACAGTCTGCACAGAAAAACAACAAATGGGGTACCCCATGCGCTTTGGCGGACTTATATTTGCTATCATCATCGCAGCGGTCGCTGCGTTCATCGTGCTCACCATGTCGGGCGGTTCGTCCCAGCAGGTCGCGGCCAACCCCGGTGATGCGCCCCCTCAGGCCATGAGAACCACGAACGTACTGGTCGCGGCACGTCCGATCCAGCCCGGCACACTGATTACCGATGACATGCTCGAGATCCAGCCCTGGCCGGAGCATCTGGTCGTCGATGGTGACAACGGCTTCGCGGTCGCCGGTGAAGATTCAGTGAGCGGCATGATCTCGCGTGGCAACTTCCAGCCACAAGAGCCTATCGTGAAAAGCAAGTTGGTCAACAAGGACGATCCGAACTTCATCGCCGGCAGCCTGCCCAAAGGCATGCGCATGGTGACGATCCAGACCAATGAGACAGATGGCCTCGCCGGCTTCGTGTTTCCGGGTGACCGCGTCGACTTGATGCTCACCCATGAACTTGATGAGGATAAATGGACGAGCCCTCCGGGCGGCAGTGCGAACCAGATGCAGCGCAGCACCGAGAAGAAAAGCTTCACCGAAACGCTGCTCACGAACGTACGTGTGCTTGCGGTCGACCAGCGCGCCACTGGTGGCGTGAGTGAAGACGGCACCATTCCGATTCCGCGTTCGGTATCGCTCGCGGTGTCGCCGACGGATGCACAGCGCGTGCGCCTTGGCCAGAAAGTCGGGGCGATCACACTGGCGCTGCGCTCGCTTGAAGACAAGGAAGCCGCAGACCCGATGGTCATGACCGCAATGAACGATATTTCACAGTACCAAAAACCCAACAATGTTGGCGGTGTGCAACAAGGCGGCATCATCATCGTGCGGGGTGTGAAATCACAAGAATCCACAGGCTACCAACAGCCGCTTGACTTGACAGCACAAATGGCCTCTTCTGCGACTGCTTCCGGTTCTATGGGAGCTGTGCAGGTTGTGCCTGCGGTGGCTATGAGTGTGACTCCCCCGATAGCCCCGTAAATCAGCCCGTACCAATGGTTCAATAGCCTAAATAAGGGCATTACAATGGTTCGGTCGCGCCTCGCACGCGTATTACACGCGTGTATTATACTCGTAGGCCTCGGCATGCCCTCGCATGAAGCCTTTGCCGCGAGTAAACCCGGCACCTTCTATGTTCCCATCAATCGTTCGGAATTGCTCACGACCTCGGTCGATATGGGCGAAGTCATCATCACCGACCCTGAGGTCGCAGACGTCTACGTACACGGCAAGAACAAGGTCTCGGTCATCGGTAAAATGATTGGCCAGACAACGCTTCGTGTGTTCGATGGCAAGTCGCGTCTCATCCGCAGCGTCGATGTTTACGTCGTGTATGATCTTCCCGCGATTCGCAAAGCGCTTCGCGAATTCCTGCCGTATGAGCGCATCGGTGTGGAAATGGTGAATACGCGTATCGCGCTGACCGGCGAAGTCTCAAGCGCTGAAACCGCGGCGACTGCAGTCGAGATCGCCGAGCAATTCGTCTCAGGCAAATTGACCAAGGACGAAGCGAAATCACGCCCTGTGCGCCAAGCGGAAAGCGAGAATTCGCCCATCCTCAATCTCATGAAAATCAGTGCAGGCCAACAGGTCATGCTGCGCATCCGTATCGGCGAGATCCAGCGTTCGGCACTACGTAACCTTGGTGTGAACCTGCAGGCCGTGAAAAGCGGCAGCCTGAGCTTCAACATCGGTACCGGTGGTGGCCGCCTCGGCGCGGTCGACCCGGTCACGGAGCGTGATATCTTCTCGTTCGGTAGCTACAGCGCCTCGTCGGATGCATTCGGCGCGGTCGGTGTGCAGCAACAACACGGCAACTATGGCCTCGGCGGCGTGATCGAAGCGCTCGAGCAAGACGGCCTGTTCAAGGTATTGGCGGAACCGAACCTGGTGGCGCTCTCGGGCGAACAGGCAGAATTCCTTGCCGGTGGTGAGTTCCCGATTCCCGTACCGCAAGATGAAAGCACCATCACCATCCAGTATAAACCGTTCGGCGTGGCGTTGAAATTCACCCCCTATGTGCTCAGCGAGAACCGCATCCGCGTGCAGGTGCAGCCGGAAGTTTCCGAGATCAGCAATGAACGTACCTTCACCACTTCAGAAGGATATGTGGCGCCCTCACTCATCACTCGTCGTGCCTCGACCACCGTGGAACTGGCGCCCGGTGAAGGCTTCATGATCGCAGGCCTGATCCGCGACAACATGATCTCACAGATCAATCAGTTGCCGGGTGCGGGCGAGATCCCGGTGCTGTCGGCACTGTTCCGCTCCGCGTCGTACCAGCGCAACGAGACCGAGTTGGTGATCGCCGTGACGCCGTATCTTGTCGACCCGCTCAAAGCAGGTGATATCAAATTGCCTACCGATGATTTCAGGCCAGCGACGTTCATGGAATCCGTCTTTTTCGGTGCGCTTGGCGCCCCGACCGATGCGACACCCACTGCAGAGGGGCCCGTTGGGTTTATGGTAGACTAGTATGCGCACTACGCTGGCCGCACTTACCGTTCTTGCTCTCTCACTCACTGCCTGCGAGCGCCCGCCTGCCACGGCCTATTTCGACCGCGGCGGCCCCGAGTCGCTCATCGATGTCTCGAGTGAAGTGGTGAACCTCACCATCCATGATGATGAGGAACTGAACGAACTTTCCAACTGGATCAACCAGGATCAACCGACCCGCGCCGAAATCTATTGCCTCGAGGGCGAACCGATGTGCGAAGAGGCCAAGCAGGTGCTCGACCTTTACGGCGTGCCGACATTGGTCGTGCAGGCCGGTGAACAGACGGTAACGCTGGTGTATGAGCGCATCCTCGCGCGCGATTGCGAACAACGGTTCATCGATAACAGCAATCTCTATAACCTCAACCATACTTCGTTCGGCTGCTCGATCGCAGGCAACATGGTGCAGCAGGTCTCGAACAAACAGCAGTTCGTGAACCCGAACCTAATGGATTATCCGCGAGCGGAAAAAGGCGTTCAGGCATATGATAATTATCGCAAGCCGCCTGCGGTGTCTGAGCCACTATCAATCGATAATTCGCTGACGGGCGTAGCCTCGTCGAATTAATCGTTGCGCGGCCTAGGCAGCGCGCCGTAAAACATACTGTACCACCAGCACTTAGAGTTTCTCGCATGAAGGGTTTATTTATTGTCATCAGTGACGCGTCGCTTGAGGCGTGGGCACGCGATGTAGCGCAGGCCATGAGCGTGGCGGAGCCGTGGATCATGGTCGGCACCCCTGCTGCGGCCGCAGAGAAAATCGTGAAGCACCAGATTGTGCCGTCACATATCATTCTTGAACTTGGCGCCAGCGGCTCCGATATCCTGCCGGAAATCGATATCTTGGGCGAACAATGTGTTGCCGGCACCCGGGTGGTCGCCGTGGGCAACACGAATGACATCCAGCTCTACCGTTCGCTCGTCTCGCGCGGTGTACTCGACTATCTGCCCATGCCGGTAACAGCAGCGGATATCGTGAAGGCGCTGGAAGCCCCTGTTGTGACGCCTGCCGCAGCAGCACCTGCCATCCGCACCGGCGGACATGAGAAACGCATCATCACCATGATGAGCGCCGCCTCGGGCGATGGTGCAAGCACACTGGCACTCAACACCGCCTATGCCATCAGTCAGCTGCATCACGGCCATACGGTGCTGGTCGATATGGATTACCAGTTCGGCATGGTCGCCAAGAACATCAACCTGCAAAGTCAGTATGGCATCAAGGATCTGTTTGAACATCCCGAGCGCGGGATCGACACGACGCTGATTCGTCGCATGGTCGCCAAGTACGGCGAACTCGATGTGATCGCGGCACCGGGCGACCTCCGCTTCTTGCCGTCGCTGAGTGCGCAGGCCATTCCGGAACTCATCACCATCCTCAAGCAATCCTACGACACCATCATCCTCGACCTGCCGCACGTGTGGTTGCCGTGGGTGGCCACCGCCGCACAATATTCGACGCATCAGGTGCTTGTGGCGCAGCTCTGGCTCAAGTCGGTCACGCACTCGGCGCGCCTGCTCAAGGCCTGGCGCGAACATAATATCTCGATGGATCAGGTGACGCTGGTCATCAACCGTTCAGGCGCGAAATTTAAGGAAGCGATCGACCCGCGCGATTTCGAGCGCGTGTGCAACGTGCCGATCCGCCATATGATCACCAACGACATCAAATCGGTGGTGATGGCCGAAGGCGAAGCCAAGACCATCATGGAATTGCCACCGAGCAAACTCCAGCAGGATATCGAACAACTGGCGCGTATGCTGGTCGGTGCGGCACCGCTGGCCACGCATGATACGGATGATGCAAAAGGCGGCGGATTCATGGGCGCCCTTGCACGCCTGACCAAAAAGGACTGAAGATGAGTTTTGGCAAAAAGCCCGGAGACACCACACCCGCCGCCCCGCAAGCCCCTGCGGCAGCCTCTGCCGCCTCATCTGCTCCTGCGCAAGCATCGACCCCTGTCACACCTCAATCCAGCGCGGCCATAGCCGCTGCGGCATCTGCCGCGTCGATGCCGTTTATGCCAAGCGATGGTGAGCACGAGATTTTCCGTTATCTTGATGCGAAACTCGAGACCGTCGATTACCGCGCGGCAAAAGCGGCGTTGCTCACCGAGCTCGTCGACCAGATTGATTTCCAGGCACTGGAGCGCCTCGATGCAGAGACGAGACGGCGCAAAGTGCGCGAGGCCTGCGATAAACTCTTGCCGAACATCCGCATCCCGTTGACCTCACCGCAAGTGGCACTCATCAAGGATCAGGCGATGGACGAGCTGCTGGGCTTCGGTCCCATCGAGCCGCTCCTGAAAGACGTTGATGTCAACGACATCATGATCAATACCGCCAAGCGTATCTACATCGAGCGTCATGGCAAGATCTTCGTCACCGACATCACTTTCATGAATGAAGAGCACCTGCTGGGCGTCATCCAACGCATCGTCAGCCGTGTGGGTCGTCGCGTCGACGAGGCCAATCCGATGGTCGATGCGCGCATGCCGGACGGCTCGCGCTTCAATGCCATCATTCCGCCACTTGCGCTTGATGGCGCGCTGGTCTCCATCCGTAAATTCAAGAAGAACAAGCTCACGCTCGATCAATATGTGGGTTACGGCTCGCTCACGCCGGCGATGGCGAAGTTCCTCGCCATTTGCGGTCGCGTGCGCCTGAACATCATCATTTCAGGCGGTACCGGTTCGGGTAAGACCACGCTACTGAACGCGCTTTCAGGGCATATCGAAGCCACCGAACGTGTCATCACCATTGAGGATGCGGCGGAGCTCCAGCTCATCCAGCCGCACGTACTGCGTCTAGAAACACGCCCCTCATCGATCGAGGGCAAGGGTGAAGTCACCCAGCGCCAATTGGTGCGCAACGCGCTGCGTATGCGACCTGATCGCATCATCCTCGGCGAGATGCGCGGCGAAGAAGCGATCGATGTACTCTCGGCCATGAACACAGGTCACGACGGCTCGATGGCGACCATCCACGCCAACTCTCCGCGTGACTGCCTGTCGCGTATCGAGAACCTCGTCGCTATGTCCTCGGTCAGCATCGCGCAGCAATCGCTGCGTTACCAGATCGCAAGCGCGGTGAATCTCATCGTACAGATCCAGCGTATGCGTGACGGCAAGCGCCGCATCGTACAGATCGAGGAAGTGACGGGCTTCGAGTCAGGCACCATCGCGTCGCAGACCTTGTTCAATTTCCGCGTCAAAGGCATCCGTGCCGATGGCACGCTCGACGGCGAATACGAAGCGGCACCGCTGATACCGCGCTTCATCGACCAGGCAGAATATTATGGGCTGCGCGAAGACCTGCTCTCCTGCTTCCCGCGCCCAGCATAGGAGTAACGAGTGGAAGTGTTCTTATTCGCATTAGGCGTGGGGATCGTGAGCTACATCGCATTCGCAGTGCTGTTCCCGAAGGCCATACCGAGCGATTCGAGCGACTATACCAAGCAGGCGCTGGAGCGTATCTACCAAGAGACGCACGCGCTCAACGACAGCACGAACATCCTGAAGGACCAGCTACTGGAAGAATCGGCGCTGGTGCGCATGATGTTCCAATGGAAGATCATGCAGCCCATCTACGAGGCGGCGGTGCAGGCGGGTTACGTAAAGAACCTACAGTTCCTTGCGACGCTGCTCATGGTGGGGTTCGGCGTCACCTTCCTTCTGTTCATGTTATTGGGCTTAGGCTTTTTCGTGTCGTTCTTACTGGCTTCCATCATCGGTTATTACCTGCCTTACAGGCATTGCAAGAAGGTGGTCATCAAGCGTAACCGCCAATTCATCGACCAGTTCCCTGATGCGCTCGACATGATCGTGCGTTCGGTGCGTTCAGGCTTCCCGCTCACCACAGCACTGCAGATGCTGGCTGACAACTCCGAACAACCCATGCGTGACGAGTTCCGTCAGGTAGTCGATGAACTGGGCATGGGGCGCAACCTCAATCAGTCATTGGCGCGCCTTGCCGTGCGCATCAACGAACCGGACATCAAGTTCTTCGTGGTCGTTCTGACCGTGCAGCAGGAGACCGGCGGTAACCTCGCCGAGATCATCAATAATCTTTCCAGCATCATCCGTAAGCGCAAACAGCTGCGCCACAAGATCCGCGCCATGACCTCCGAGGGTCGCGCCACTGCATGGGTGCTTGGGCTGCTGCCGGTGTTCGTGTTCTGCGCGCTCTATGCCATGCAGCCGTCCTATCTCATGCCGTTCTTCACCGACCCAATCGGAATGATGATGTTTGCCATCGCGGTCGGTCTTTTGGGTCTATGCGCCTTTATCGTCAAACAAATGATCAACGTGGAGATTTAGCATGTCCACGATGATCGGAGCAGGGCTTATAGGGTTGGTGGTGTTCTTGAGCTACCTTGCCTTCGACCAGTTCATGGCCGACAAGCGCCGTAAGGACTCGTTGCGTATCCGCATCGCCGCCGACGGTACGCGCATGACGGAAGATTCCGAGGGCTCCATCGGCCTCGACCGTGAGCTTTCCGGGCGCGCCAAGGCGATGGCCGGTATCTTGCGTTCCATGGGCGTGAATGTCGATGATGCCGCCCGCAAGCTTGAGATACGCTTCGCCCGCGCCGGCAATATGTCGCCCGACGCGCCGATCTATTACCTGTTCTACCAGCGCGTCATCAGCATCTTCCTGCTCATGATCGCGCTCATGTTCATCGCAGCGCCCGGTGACGGCACGCGCAAATTATTACAGGTCGTTGTGGGCATCTTCTTCGGTGCGGTCGCGGTGTTCGGCGCCTATTTCTTCCTCGAGAACACGATCACCAAACGCAAAGCCCTGTTGACCCGTGCCTTCCCCGATACGCTCGACCTGTTGCTCATCTGTGTGGAGTCCGGCCTGGCGCTGGATGCATCGCTCAACCGAGTCTGCGGAGAATTGGGTCGTGCTTTCCCTGAAATGACACAGGAATTGAATCGTACACGTCTCGAACTCGCGTTGCTGAATGACCGCGTGAAAGCCCTGAACAACCTCGCCGAACGCACCGACCTGATCGCCTTCCGTTCCCTTACGACCGCACTCATCCAGTCCGAGCGCTTCGGCACGTCGCTCACCGATACACTACGCGTATTGTCAGAGGATTTCAGGCTGCAGCGCCTCACCAAGGCCGAGGAAAAGGCCGCACGCCTGCCCGTGCTCCTCACCATTCCGCTGATCTTCCTGCTGATGCCCGCGTTCATGCTCATTGTACTGGGACCGGCGATTATCGGCTTCATGCGTGATGGCGGCGCTTTAACTGGCAACTAAACTCCCCTATATTCCCCCAATGCCAATCGAACTGAAGCAGAAGATACCACTTACGGTGGTGTCCGACTATGAACCGCGCGGCGACCAGCCGAAGGCGATCGCACAGCTGGTGGCAGGCATAAAGGATAAGAAGAAAAGCCAGGTGCTGTTAGGCGTGACCGGCTCAGGTAAGACCTTCACCATGGCAAAAGTCATCGAAGCGACGCAGCGTCCTGCATTGATATTGGCGCACAATAAGACGCTCGCGGCGCAGCTTTATAACGAGATGAAGCATTTTTTTCCGAACAATGCGGTGGAATATTTCGTCTCGTATTACGACTACTACCAGCCCGAAGCTTACGTGGCGCGCTCGGACACCTACATCGAGAAGGAATCGCAGATCAACGAACAGATTGACCGCATGCGCCACAGCGCCACGCGTTCGCTGCTGGAACGTAAGGATGTGATCGTCGTCGCATCGGTCAGTTGCATCTATGGTATCGGCTCGGTCGAGACCTACCAGAGCATGACGAAGAAACTGGCCGTCGGTGAGGAAGTCACGCAAAAAGACCTGCTCGGCCTGTTCGTGCAATTGCTGTATAAGCGCAATGATATTGGCTTCGTGCGCGGCACGTTCCGCGTGCGCGGCGATGTGGTCGATATCTTCCCCGCTCACTTGGAAGACCGTGCATGGCGCCTAAGCTTCTTCGGTGACGAGATCGAGAGCATCTATGAATTCGATCCGCTCACCGGCGAGCGCGGGCAGGACATGAAAGAGGTGACGCTCTTCGCCAACAGCCACTATGTGACACCCAAACCGACACTGGAAAAAGCCATTAAGGAAATCAAGATCGACCTGGAAGAGCGCCTCGACTGGATGCATGCGAACGGCAAGTTGCTTGAAGCGCAACGGCTGGAACAGCGCACAACATTCGATCTCGAGATGCTGATGGAGACCGGCACCTGCAAAGGCATCGAGAATTATTCGCGCTATCTTTCGGGTCAGAAGACGGGCGAGCCGCCGCCTACACTTTTCCAATACCTGCCCTCGAATGCATTGTTGTTCGTCGATGAATCGCATGTGACGCTGCCGCAGGTGCGTGGCATGTATAATGGTGACCAAGCGCGCAAGAAAGTGCTGTCGGAATATGGTTTCCGCCTGCCCTCATGTCTGGATAATCGCCCGCTGAAATTCGAGGAATGGGATTCGATGCGCCCGCAGACCGTATGCGTATCCGCGACCCCAAGCGCGCTTGAGCTGGAGTGGGATCATGGCACCTACGCCGAACAGGTGATTCGCCCCACGGGGCTGATCGATCCGCCTTGCATCATCAAACCTGTCGCGATGCAGGTCGATGATCTGCTGGCGGAGGTGAAACAGCAAGTGAAGCTCGGCCAACGCACGCTGGTAACGACGCTGACCAAGAAGATGGCTGAAGAGCTCGCCGAATATATGGACGATACGGGCATCAAGGTGCGTTACCTGCACTCGGATATCGACACGCTGGAGCGTATCGAGATCATCCGTGACCTGCGTATCGGTGTGTTCGATGTGCTGATCGGCGTGAACCTGCTGCGCGAGGGTCTGGATATTCCCGAATGTGGATTGATGGCGATTCTCGATGCCGACAAGGAAGGTTTCCTGCGCTCGAAGACGGCATTGATCCAGACCATCGGCCGTGCGGCACGTAACGTGAACAGCAAGGTGATCCTCTATGCCGATAAGATGACCGATTCGCTCAAAGGTGCGCTGGAAGAGACCTCGCGTCGGCGCGCCATCCAGGAGGCGTATAACGCTGAACACAACATCACTCCGCAATCGGTGACGGCGTCGTTATCGGACGTCCGCCAGTCGGTCGAGGAACAGGATTATGTGGATGTGCAGATCAAGGGGGCAGCTATCGAGGACTTCAGCGGCACCAACATCGAGGCGCAATTAGGTAAGCTGAAAAAAGAGATGCTCACCGCCGCGAACGACCTGGAATTCGAACGCGCCGCTGCACTGCGTGACCAAGTGAAACAGCTCGAGGCCATGCTACTCGATATGCCGACTACACCGATTGCCAAGGCCACCGGCAAACCGCCCAAGCTCAAGAAACGGTCTGTCAAATAATCGTGGGTTGCCACATGGCATTTTAATTTTATAGTCCCTAGTGAATATGTTCCACATTAGGAGGTTCTTATGACCCGTTTGCTTTCGTTCTTCGCCGCAGCAGTCTTTGCACCGGCCGTCGTTCTCGCCGCGACCATCGGCCAGCCCGCACCGGACTTCCGCACCACCGACATTGAAGGTAAAGCGCAAGAGATCGCGGCACTCAAGGGCAGAATCGTCGTGCTGGAATGGAACAACCCCGAGTGCCCCTTCGTGAAAAAGCACTATGACAGCAAGAACATGCAAAAACTTCAGGAAAAGGCTGCCAAGGATGGCGTTGTGTGGCTGACCATCAATTCATCGGCCATCGGTAAACAAGGTTCGATGGAAATCGAACAAGCGAAGAAATACGTAGCCGACCAGAGCGCAAAACCCGCCGGCTACATCCTCGATCATAAGGGCACCATCGGCAAGGCCTATGGCGCGAGCGCGACACCGCATATGTTCGTGATCGCGGCGGATGGTACGCTGGCGTATCAGGGTGCGATCGATGATAATAACAGCGCCAATGCCGCGGATGCCCATAGTGCGAAGAACTATGTCACTGCAGCGGTGGATGCGTTGAAGGCCGGTAGCGCGCCTGCGGTCAGTGCGACCACGGCCTATGGCTGCGGTGTGAAATACGCGGACTAGCGATTGAGTTCAGCAATCGCTTGAATGGTAACGGCATTGCCCGGCGAGAACGCGCCTTCGTGCGTGTAGGTACTAAGCAGTTCCTGATTCGTTTTCAGGAATTCTTCCAGTACCGCTTTATTGAAATGCGCATTGTCACCCAATGCAATGATGCTTGATTCCGTCATGGTGCCCCGTCTAGCGTTGTTTTTATTTACTCTACACCCAGTTCGTTAAAACATACTTAATGCTGCAATGCGGTATTAGTGGGTAGCAATTCATCGGTAAAACAGTATGGTGCGCGTTCATTCATCACTGAACGGGAAACCATCATGGCCGCTGCAAAAAAGAAATCCCTCCCCTGGTATCGTGAACTCTGGGCACAAGTGCTCATCGGCATCGTGCTGGGCGGCGTGCTGGGCTGGCTGTGGCCCGAAACCGGCACCGCCATGAAACCGCTGGGCGACGGGTTCATCAAACTCATCAAAATGGTCATCGCACCGATTATTTTCTGCACCGTGGTACAAGGTATCGCGCATATGGGCGACATGAAGGCGGCGGGTCGCCTTGGTATCAAATCCCTGATCTATTTTGAGGTCGCAACCACAGTCGCCCTCATCATCGGCATGGTCGTCATCAACCTGGTACAGGTCGGTAACGGCATGAATATCGACCCCTCGACACTCGATCCTAAGGCGGCCGATGTCTATCTGTCGCAGGCGCACGCGCCCGGCGAAGGCAGCGGCACGGTTGACTTCCTCATGCACTTGATTCCGGATACGTTCCTTAGCTCGCTGGCGGAAGGCAATATCCTGCAAGTTCTCGTCATCGCGATTCTCTTCGCATGGGCGGTGCTGGGCATGGGTGAAAAAGGCAAGCCGATTCTCGCCGGCATCGAGACCGTGTCCCATGCGTTCTTCCGCATCATCGGCATCATCATGAAGCTCGCTCCGATCGGTGCGGCGGGTGCCATGGCCTTCACGCTGGGTGCATTCGGTGTTCAGGCGCTGGGTAACCTGCTCATGTTCATCCTGCTCTTCTACGGCGCATGTCTCATCTTCATTTTCGGCGGCCTCGGCCTCGCCTTGAAGGCGACGACCGGTCTGAGTGTGTGGAAGCTCATCTGCCATATGAAGGAAGAGCTACTCATCGTGCTCGGCACCTGTTCATCCGAAGCGGTCATGCCGCAGGTGATGGAGAAGCTCGAGCAACTGGGCATCGAGAAGCAGGTCGTCGGCATGGTCGTGCCCACTGGCTACAGCTTCAACCTTGACGGCTCTTCGCTCTACTTCACCATGGCGGTGATGTTCCTTGCGCAGGCAACGGGTACACATCTCGATTTCGAGACGCAGCTTTCCGTACTTGCATTGCTGTTGCTGACATCCAAGGGTGCGGCGGCAGTCGTAGGCTCGGCCTTCATCATTCTCACCAGTACCTTCGCATCGCTTGAGATCATGCCTGTGGCGGCAGTCACCATCATCTTGGGCATCGACCGGTTCATGGCGCAAGGTCGCGCGACCACCAACGTCGTAGGGTATGGCGTGGCGACCATCATCATCGCGTGGTGGGAAAAGGCGATCAACCTGAAGCAGGCCAAAGGCGTGCTTGCGGGCGAGATCGAACTGCATGGCGAGACCGAACCGGAGACGGTCGTCATCACCAAGAAGAAGCGCTAGTTCAGCGGACGGTTGACCTGAGAGAAATTATCGGGCGCTGCCGGATGTTTTTTCGCACCAGGGTCATAGCGTAACGCATTCATTGCATCCAGCGCCAGAGCGATACCCGCATGCTCGGGGTCGGCCATGATCTGCTGCATCTGCTTACGCTCGACATTAGGATTGGTGCCGCTGAAGAAGAAGGTCCTCTGCTCGTCACCGTTCAGAATGATGGAATCCACCACGAAACCGAAATGCATATGACGCAGGCGCGCTTCATCGCCGGTTCTGCTGTCGCGGATGAAGGTCAGCGTGGCCTCGAACTCACCACGGGCGAGCGCAAGCTTCAGCTCGGCGCGTTCGCGATCGATTTCCTGCTTCGATTCGACACGGCTTTCTTCAGGGGTGCGGGACGTCATGGAATCTCCTGCTCTAGCGGACAAGGTGACTATTCTAACGCGTGCGTGCGCGACTGCTGATCGGCACCGATGAGTTGAACGCGGGCATCCACCGCATCCAAGGCGGCGTATAATTCCGGGTTCTGCACCTTGAATCTATTCAGCTGACTTTCGGTCAGATGCACCATATCGCCATTCTCGGGCGTCGCATGAATGGGGATATCGCCTTGCCATATTCCAGTGATGTTCAGACCCTCGCCGCTATTATGGTAATAGACGGTCGTACCGTCACCATCACGGATCCATTGTTCGTGTCCTTCAGCATCCGGACTCGTGGTGAGATTGCGCATAAGGTTTGGCAAATTCTCCCGCTCCCTTACTTTATCCTCATATGACTCAACCATTCACGACTCCTCTGGATATCACGGTTAATCGTGTTATAAGTATCGTGGATTTAGATTAATTTTTGATTAAGCGAGCATCATGAGCGCTGCCCCCACCGTCGGTTCCTTCCTGTTCGATTATATCCATTCCAAGGGTGTCAGTCATGTCTTTGGAATTCCTGGAGATTTCGCGCTTCCGACCTTCCGTTGGCTTAATGAATCCAAGCTGAAGATCATCACCATGACACATGAACCTTCGGTCGGTTTTGCCGCCGATGGCTATGCACGTATCCATGGCCTTGGCGTGGCGCTGGTCACCTACTGCGTGGGCGGGCTGAACATGCTGAACTCGGTGGCCTGTGCCTATGCCGAGAAATCACCGATGCTCGTCATTTCAGGGGGTCCCTCACCGTCAGATCGTCGTGGCGATGCGCTCATCCACCACAAGGTGAAGACCTTCGATACGCAGCGCCGCATCTTTGATGAAGTCACTTGTGCCAGCACCGTACTGATGGATGCCGAGACGGCGGCGACCGAGATCATGCGCGTGGTCGACGAGGTCATGACACAATGTCGTCCTGGCTATATTGAGATTCCCTATGATGTGGTCGATATGCCGATCAAGGTGCCGGCCTTGCCGAACCGTGCCGCGCCGACCAGCGACGCGGAGAACCTCGTGGCGATGATCGAGGATGCAGTCGAGCTCATCAATGCATCCAAGCAGCCCGTCATCATCGCGGATATCGAATTACACCGGCACGGTCTGACCGATCTGGCGCTGGCGATCGCCGCAAAATACAATATTCCCATTGTCTCGACGCTGCTTTCCAAAAGCATCATCAGCGAAACGCACCCGCTGTTCATCGGTGTCTATAGCGGCTCGCTTTCGGAAGCGGCGGTGCAGAAGTACGTGGAAGACAGTGATTGCGTCATCATGCTGGGTGCCTTCATCACCGATGTGTTCTTGGGCATGAACACTGCCCACCTGCGTCGAAAGAACACTATTTTACTGACCACCGAGAAAGCGCGCGTGGCACATCGCACCTATGAACACGTCGTGTTCCGCGAGTTCCTTGAGCAGCTTGGCGCCGCCGACGTGAAGCCGCGCACGCTGGGAGCACTGCCTAAACCCGCCGCCGAACCGACACCGCTGAAGGAAGCCGAAAAAGCGCAGCCGCTGACCATCGCGAATTTCTTCCGCCTGCTCGGTTTGCATGTGGGCGAGAACAATACCATTGTCTGTGATACGGGTGATGCGCTGCTCGGTGCGATGCAGTTACGCACCAAGAAGCCAGCGAACTTCCTGTCCGACGCCTATTACCTTTCCATGGGCTTCGCGGTGCCCGCTGCTATCGGCGCCATGGCCGCGCAACCGGATAATCGTGTCTTCGTGATCGTGGGTGACGGTGCCTTCCAGATGACCGGTATCGAACTTTCGACAGCGGCGAAATACGGCATGAAACCGATTGTCTTCATCATCAATAACGATGGTTACGGTACACAGCGTCATATTCTTGATGGTCCATTCAACGAGATCCATCGCTGGCATTACACCAAGCTGACCGACATGCTGGGCTATGGCATATCGCGCCAGATCACGACCAATGGCGAGTTAGAAGATGCATTACAAGATGCCATCGCGAGCGACGAGATGCATGTGCTGGAGCTAATCGTACCACGCGATGACTGCAGCCCATCCCTCAAACGCATGGGCGAAGAGTTGGGTAAGCTACGCAACAAACGAGGCGCCGCGTGATCGATCCCGCGCTGCAGGAATCCCTCTTCAATATGACGCTGGGCGCGTACTGCGAGAAGAGCAAGCATGTGATCTGGGCGATGCCGATCTATATCCTTGCGAACCTCTCCTTCGTGGCGGCGGGCGCATACAGCTACTGGCGTTACCTGCAGTTCCGTGCGGCGAAATTCCCCGGCGCCGAGGCCGTGCACGTCATCGCGTGGGTCATCGCAGCGATCGGTATACTCGGCGTCTATAACTATTTCTTCCGCTCGATGCCAACGCTCTGGGCACAGGTCAGCGTCATCATGATCTACGTGTTCGGGTTCTTCACCATCTTCATTCGTTATGTCATCAAGCTCAAATGGAAGCATGTGATCCTCGGGCTGCTCGGCTTCGCCCTTATCAACTTCCTGAACATCGAATTACATAATCCGCGCGAGATGAACGGTGCGGTGTTCTACCTGCCGATTCTGCTGGTGCTCGTCATCTTCTCGGCACACCTGCATGCACAGCATAAGCCTGGCACACTGTTATTTATCCAGGCATCGGTGCTATTCATGCTGGCCATCTTCCTGCGCATGATGGATGCAAACGTCTGCGAGCGTACCGGCATCGGCACCATGGTATTGTGGTTGGTGTGCACGGCCATCTCGATGAGCTTCCTGATGGAGGTCTTGGCGCGTAATGTTTTCGAGAAACTCCCAAGGCGTTGATTTCGCTAGAAACATACTAAATGTTGTAGTATTATTTCAATCCACTACTATCGCTAGGCAAGTCTGGGTTTAACCGTTTCTTCAGCATTGTACGTTAATCTGAAGGTACCAAGAATAATAACAGCTAGACCACGAGGGTAGTAATGTTCGAAAATACGCACCTTTACCAGTTAAAGGAAATGCACCACGCCTCACTCGCACCCATGCGTATGATGGCGAACGCCACCAAACACATGTTCTCCAACCCGATGCACCCGCTTTCCTATACGGGTCTGGGTCGTCACATGGCCGCTGCCGGTGAGCTGATCGAGCGCATCACACAGTCATACCCGAAGCCTTCGTTCGACATCACCACCACTACGGTCGCCGGTAAAACGGTCGAGGTGTGGGAAGAGGTGGTGCTTGAGAAGCCCTTCTGTAAACTCACGCGCTTCAAACGCGACACGAAAGTGAAAAGCTCCAAGCTGCTGCTGGTCGCCCCGATGTCGGGTCACCATGCAACGCTGCTGCGCGGCACGGTGGAAGCACTGCTTCCGCACCATGACGTCTACATCACCGACTGGCTTGATGGCCGTGAAGTGCCCCTGTTCAAAGGCGAGTTCTCGCTCAATACCTATATCGATTATGTGATCGAATTCCTGCACGCGATGGGGCCGAACTGCCATACCATGGCGGTATGCCAACCTTCCGTGCCATTGATGGCAGCGGTGGCGCTGATGAACGAGATGAAGGATCCCTGCGCCCCGAAAACGATGACCCTGATGGGCGGTCCGATCGATACGCGTAAGGCGCCGACCAAAGTGAACCAGTTCAGCAAGGAACATCCTATCGAGTGGTTCGAACGTAACGTTGTGACCCGCGTTCCGATGAATTATCCCGGCTTCATGCGCCGTGTATACCCCGGCTTCCTGCAGCTTGCGGGCTTCATGAGTATGAATTTCGATCGCCATGTGGGCGAACACCTCAAGCTCTTCCAGCACCTCGTGCAGGGCGATGGTGACAGCGCGGATTCGCACCGCAACTTCTATAACGAATATCTCTCGGTGGCCGATTTGCCCGCGGAATTCTATCTGCAGACCATCGAGGAAGTGTTCCATAAGCACTCGCTGCCGGAAGGCAAGTTGATGCATTACGATCATCGCGTGCGCCCCGATGCGATCACCAAGACCGCCATCCTCGCCATCGAAGGTGAGCTTGATGATATCTCGGGTCTCGGCCAGACCAAAGCCGCGCTGGAAATCGCCAAAGGCCTGCCGGACGCGAAGAAAAAATACCATATGCAGGCCGGTGTCGGCCATTACGGTATCTTCAACGGCCGCAAATGGCGCGAACTGGTTCGTCCTGTCATTACGCAGTGGATTGAGAAAAACTCGTAGACTATAGTGGCGTCCATGAAGCGTGGATTCTCACTCGTCGAACTCTCTATCGTCCTTGTCATCCTTGGATTATTGACCGGCGGTATTCTCGCTGGTCAGTCGCTTATCCGCGCCAGTGAGTTACGCTCCATCTCGGCCGATTTTCAACGTTATATCGCAGCGACCCATACATTTCGTGATAAATACATGGGTCTCCCGGGAGATTTACGTACCGCTATAAATTTCTGGGGCGACGATGTCGCAGCCTGTACCGATGGTAATGCCGCCAATAACGGCACGCCGGGCACCTGTAACGGCGACGGCAACGGCCAAGTACTACAAGGCGGTGGCGGGGCAACGGCAGAACCCGCACAATATTGGAAACAACTCGCCTTGGCGGGCTTGATTGAAGGAAGCTATACAGGGATAGCGGGCGCGGGCTCCGGGTATCACGCGGTGATTGGCACGAACGCACCACGCTCGCGCATTCCAACCGCGGGCTTCAGCGTATGGTGGTGGGGTGCTTATCTAGGCAATGCCAATATCTTTGATGGCGGCTATGGCAATATGATGGGATTTGGTACAGCCTGTGCCAATAGCGTGGCGGAGTGTCCAGCAATCAAGCCGGAAGAGGCATGGAATGTCGATACGAAAATGGATGATGGCAAGCCCGCCACGGGTAATGTGCGCCAGCGCACGATTGCATCTGCCGTAGCACCGGATTGCATTACGACGGATACACCTTCGACCAGCACCTATAAATTTACGGTCACCACGAACGCCTGCCCACTTTTATTCGTCACCAATTATTAAGGATTCTGCCATGACGAAGGGCAGTTATCTTCACTTTTTAACCACATTGGCACTTGACTGGCAGGCCACCAGCCCGTAAATCTCCCGCTGTTTACCTACTTGTTGGAGATTCTTGATGGCCGCGACCTTCGCCCCTGCCCCCAATGCCGCGCTCGTGCTCGCGGATGGGGCAGTGTTTTCGGGCTACGGGATCGGCGCATTTGGAACCGCTACCGGCGAAGTCTGCTTCAACACCGCCATGACGGGCTATCAAGAAATCCTGACCGACCCGTCCTATACCGGCCAGATCATCACCTTCACCTTCCCGCATATCGGCAATGTCGGCTGCAACGGCGAGGACGTGGAAGCGAAACAACCCTACGCCGCAGGCCTGATCGTGCGCGAGGACATCACCGCGCCGTCGAACTTCCGCGCCAATGTGCATTTCAATGGGTGGCTGAAGCTGCACAAGATCACGGGCATTAGCGGTATCGACACGCGTGCACTCACCGCGCATATCCGCAAGCATGGTTCGCAGAATGTCGCCATCCAGTTCGCCGAGAACGGCAAGATCGACCTGAAAAAAGCCAAGGCGGCACTTGAAGCGGCACCCGACATGAACGGGCTAGAGCTTGCTGCGCATGTGACCACCCCGGCGCAATATCAGTGGAAGGCGAAACGCTGGGAACTGGGCAAAGGCTATATCGAAATTGGCGCGGGTTCGCATCACGTCGTCGCCATCGACTACGGCGAGAAGCTAAATATCCTACGCTGCCTCGCCAGCCAAGATTGCCATTTGACCATCGTGCCTGGCACCACAACTGCTGAAGAGATACTGGCGCTGAAACCCGATGGCGTATTCCTGAGCAACGGTCCCGGCGATCCTTCCGCGACGGCGAATTACGCGCTTCCCGTCATTCAGAAGATCATTGCGGCGAAAATCCCGCTATTCGGTATCTGTCTCGGTCACCAATTGCTGGGCTTGGCGCTGGGCGCAAAGACCGAGAAAATGAAACAAGGGCACCGTGGTGCCAACCATCCGGTGAAAGACCTGAAGACCAATCGCGTCGCCATCACTTCACAGAACCATGGCTTCTGCGTGAGCGATGCGAGCATCCCGCCGAATGTCGAGGTCACGCACCGTTCGCTGTTCGATGGCACCATCCAAGGCATCGCGACCAAAGACGGCATGTGCTTCTCGGTACAAGGCCACCCCGAAGCATCGCCCGGCCCACATGATTGGATGCCGCTGTTCGCACAATTCGCCGCACTCATGGCCTCACAGAAAAAGAGGGCTGCATAATGCCTAAGCGTACTGACATCAAATCCATCCTCATCATCGGCGCGGGGCCTATCGTTATCGGTCAGGCGTGCGAGTTCGATTATTCGGGTACGCAAGCGGTGAAGACGCTGAAGGCGGAAGGCTATCGTGTGATTTTGGTGAATAGCAACCCTGCGACCATCATGACCGACCCCGAGCTGGCGGATGCGACCTACATCGAGCCCATCACGCCGGAGTTCGTGGAAAAGATCATCGCCAAGGAAAAGCCGGATGTATTGTTGCCGACCATGGGTGGCCAGACCGCGCTGAATTGCGCGAAGGCACTTGCCGAAAGCGGCGTGCTCGAGAAATACGGCGTCGAGCTGATTGGTGCGAAGCTCGAGTCCATCAACAAGGCGGAAGATCGTCGTTTGTTCGGCCTCGCCATGGAAAAGATCGGCCTTGAAGTGCCGAAGAACGGTATCGCGCATTCGATGGATGAAGCGAAAGAGATCCTGAAGTATGTCGGCTTGCCGGCGGTCATTCGCCCCAGCTTCACCATGGGTGGTTCGGGTGGCGGCATTGCCTATAACCGCGAGGAATTCGAAGCGATTGTTGCTTCTGGTTTGGAAGCATCGCCCACCACCGAAGTGCTTATCGACGAGTCCGTGCTCGGTTGGAAAGAATATGAGATGGAAGTGGTGCGCGACAAGGCGGACAACTGCATCATCATCTGCTCTATCGAGAACGTCGACCCGATGGGCGTGCATACCGGCGACTCTATCACCGTCGCCCCTGCATTGACATTGACCGACAAGGAATACCAGATCATGCGCGACGCTTCGATTGCGGTACTGCGCGAAATCGGCGTGGATACGGGTGGCTCGAACGTACAGTTCGCGGTGAACCCGGTCGATGGTCGCGTGGTGGTCATCGAGATGAACCCGCGCGTATCGCGCTCATCCGCACTCGCCTCGAAAGCCACCGGCTTCCCGATTGCGAAGGTCGCCGCGAAATTGGCGGTGGGCTATACGCTCGATGAGGTCGTGAACGACATCACCAAAGCGACGCCTGCAAGCTTCGAGCCGACCATCGATTACGTGGTGACGAAAATCCCGCGCTTCACTTTTGAGAAATTCCCCGGCACCGACACTACGCTGACCACTAGCATGAAATCGGTCGGTGAAGCGATGGCGATGGGTCGTAATTTTGCCGAGTCGCTGCAGAAAGCATTGCGCTCACTCGAGACAGGTCTGACCGGCTTGAACTCCGTGACGATTGAAGGCGCAACACTTGAGAACCTCGACCCCGTGCGCTCGGCGCTGACCGTATCATCGCCGGATCGTCTGCTCAAAATCGGCGAGGCATTGCGCCTCGGTATGGGTATCGACGAGATTCACCGCCTGACGAAATACGACCCGTGGTTCATTCGCGAATTGAGCAAGATCATCGATGCGGAGAACTGGGTGAAGAAGAACGGCCTGCCCTCCGATGCACCGTCCATCCACGCGCTCAAGAAGCTCGGCTTCAGCGACAAGCAACTCGCGGCGCTGGTCGGCAAGAACGAGAAGGACGTACGCAAGTTGCGCCACAAACATAACATTCGCCCCGTGTTCAAGCGCGTTGATACGTGTGCTGCGGAATTCGAATCACCCACACCGTATATGTATAGCTGCTATGAGGGCATGGGCGAGCAGGCCGTGTGCGAAGCAATGCCGAGCGATCGTAAGAAGATCGTTATCTTAGGCGGTGGCCCCAACCGCATCGGCCAAGGCATCGAGTTCGATTATTGCTGCGTACATGCAGCCTATGCGCTCAAAGAGGCGGGCTACGAGACCATCATGGTCAATTGCAACCCTGAGACCGTCTCGACTGACTATGATACGTCAGACCGCCTGTATTTCGAACCACTGACGGCAGAAGATGTCATCGAGATCATCGAAAAAGAAAGATCGAACGGCGAGCTCGTCGGCGTGATCTTGCAGTTCGGCGGACAGACGCCCCTGAAGCTTGGCCATGCGCTCGAAGAAGCGGGCATTCCCATCATCGGCACCAGCGTGGATTCGATCGACCTTGCCGAAGACCGCGAGCGTTTCCAGAAACTGTTACACAAGCTGAAACTAAAACAGCCGAAGAACGCGATTTGCAAAAGCGTGGATGAAGTCGTTATCGCTGCCGACACCATTGGTTTCCCGGTGGTCGTGCGCCCGTCTTATGTGTTGGGTGGCCGCGCGATGCGCATCATCCACAGCTCGCCGGAACTGAAAAGCTATACGCAGGAAATCCTCTCGCTGTTCGGCGATGGTCCGATTTTGCTGGATGGGTATCTGCAGGACGCCATCGAGCTCGATGTGGATTGCTTGAGCGACGGCAAGGACTTCTATGTTCCCGGCATCATGGAGCATATCGAGGAAGCGGGCATCCACTCGGGCGATTCAGCGTGCTCGCTGCCGCCCTATTCGCTACCCGACAACATCATCGACGAAGTGCGTCGCCAGACCGTGGCGCTTGCCGACGCGCTGAAGGTCAAAGGCCTGATGAACGTGCAATTCGCCGTGCAGGGCGGTAATATCTATATCCTCGAAGTGAATCCTCGCGCGTCGCGCACCGTGCCGTTCGTGGCGAAAGCCACGGGCATCCCGATCGCAAAGATCGCCTCGCGCCTGATGGCGGGCGAAGCGCTCGCGAGCTTCGGTTTGCCGGATGATGCGATGCTGATGAAGAACCTGAAGCATGTTGCGGTGAAAGAAGTCGTCTTCCCGTTCGCGCGTTTCCCGGGCGTGGATACCATCCTCGGGCCTGAGATGAAATCGACCGGCGAGACGATGGGTCTGGACAAAGACTTCGCCTCGGCATTCGCCAAAGGCTTCATCGGTTCGGGCAGCACGTTGCCACGCGATGGCGCCGTGTTCCTTTCGGTACGCGATGGCGACAAGCCCGCCGCTGCGGTGGTGGCACAAGAACTCATCACGCTTGGTTTCCGCGTCGTTTGCACGCGCGGTACGGGCGAATATCTGCAGCTGCAAGGCCTGCCCATCGAGATCGTGAACAAAGTACGTGAAGGCCGCCCGCATGTTGTGGATGCGATGAAAGACGGGCGCATCGCCATGGTCTTCAACACCACCGAGGGCACCGCGTCGATCGCGGATTCCTATTCCATCCGCCGCACGTCGCTGCTTGGTAAGATCCCGTATTCGACGACCATTTCGGGTGCGCGCGCCATGGTGCAAGCCATCGCGGCCATCGCGAAAGCGGGTCCTAAAGGGCTTGATGTTTCGCCACTCCAGTCGTATGTTGGCGCTATAGTTGCAAAAAAAGCAGCATAATCAGTAACCAACAGAGGCCTCATGGAAAAAATTCCCATGACCGAGCTGGGCTTTACCCGGCTTGAAAAAGAGCTGAAGAATCTGAAAAGTGTCGAGCGCCCGTCGATCATCGCGCAGATATCGGAGGCGCGCGCGCATGGCGACCTGTCGGAGAACGCTGAATATCACGCGGCTAAAGAGAAGCAGAGCTTCGTCGAGGGTCGTATCATGGAACTCGAAGCGGTCATCTCGCGCGCAGAAGTCATCGACCTGAAAGATCACGCGGCGGAGCACATCAAGTTCGGCGCAACGGTGAAGCTCATCGATGAAGAGAGCGAAGAAGAGATCACTTACCAGATCGTTGGCGACTATGAGGCGGACATCAACCGTGGACTCATCTCCAACAGCGCACCCATCGGTCGTGCGCTCATCGGCAAGACGGCCGGCACCAGTGTGGAAGTGACCACACCCAAAGGCATTCGTTACTACGAAGTCCTGAAGGTGGAATATAAATAATCCATGGAACCACCCGTCCCAGTATGGGGTTTAGTCGACGACCGAACAGGCCATACGGGCCAGGTGCTTGGCGTCATCGGCAAGCTGGGTCTGCCCTTCATCCTGAAGCGTCTTGAGTATAACTGGAAGACACATCTGCCTGCGTCGCTTATCGGCGCATCGCTGACCAGCGTCGATAAATCCCATAGCGCGCCCGTCGGCGCGCCATGGCCGGCACTAGTGATTGCGGCAGGCCGCCGTACTATTCCGGTGGCGCATTACATCAAGAAAAAATCGCCCAAGACCATCATCGCGTACCTGATGTGGCCGGGCAGTGCGAAGGGCTTTGACTTCATCGCCGTACCCAAACACGATCGCCACCACGCGGGGGATACCATCATCACCACCGTAGCGCCACTGCATGCGGTGACGCCCGAGACGCTGGCTGCCGCACGCGAGGCATGGCTGTCGCGCTTCACGCATTTGCCGCGCCCATGGATCGCGGTGACGCTGGGCGGCAATACCAAGCATGGGAAATATGCGCCTGCAGACTGGCGCGAATTGATCACCCGGGCGCGCGACCTTGCTCCTACCGGCACGCTGATGGTCACGACCAGTCGCCGCACGCCGAAAGAGGCGCTCGATATCATCGCACCGCTGCTGGAAGGCAGTTCACATTTGTTGCATCGTTGGGACATGGATAAGGACAATCCCTATCTTGGATTGCTCGGCTGCGCGGATGCCATCATCCCCACCGGTGATTCGCTGTCGATGTGCACGGAGGCCTGCGTATCAGGCAAGCCGGTCTATATCTTCGCACCTGAGCATGCGGTGCCCAAGAAGCACCAGCGCCTGCACCAGGCGCTCTACGAAAAAGAGTTGGCGCGCCCACTGGATGAAACCTCGACGTTGGACTGGAAGCCCGCCGGCGGTATGGATGATGCGGGGCTTGTCGCCGCTGCATTGAAGGCACGTTTCCCGCAGATCAGCCGCTAGGCTTACGTTTCTGTTTTCTCGAAATCTGTTTCCTGAAACGCCCCAATAAAGCGGCTTTCGGGATTGATGTTGCGACGAATTCGCATATATATAACTCCGAACCCACCCATAAACCTATAAAAGGAGCCTACCATGAGCGTACTCGTCGGCAAAGAAGCACCGGATTTCACCGCACAGGCGGTCTATGCGGATAATTCCATCAAAGAATTCAACCTGAAAACCCATATCAAAGGCAAGATGGGCGTACTGTTCTTCTGGCCGCTTGATTTCACCTTCGTGTGCCCTTCGGAAATCATCGCATTCGATAACCGCGTTGAGGAATTCAAGAAGCGCGGCGTCGAGCTGATCGGCGTATCGGTTGACTCGCAATACACCCACTATGCGTGGAAGAACACCCCCGTCGATAAGGGCGGTATCGGTAACATCCGCTTCCCGATGGTGGCCGACATCACCAAGTCGATCGCACGCGATTACGACGTATTGCTGAACAACTCGGTGGCCTTCCGTGGCACCTTCCTGATCGACAAGAAAGGCATCGTGCGTCACCAGCTCATTAACGATCTGCCGCTGGGTCGTAACGTCGAAGAGACGCTGCGCACCATCGATGCGCTCATCTTCCACGAAGAGCATGGCGAAGTCTGCCCTGCGAACTGGAAGAAAGGCGACAAAGGCATGACCGCGACCGCCGAAGGCGTTGCATCGTACCTCAAAGACAACGCGAAAGCTCTCTAGCCTTTAGCGTCATAGGGCGGGCGGCCTAGGGGCTGCCCGTACTTTATCAAGGAGAATTCCATGGCTGAATACAAGACCCCTGTACTTATCATCGGTTCCGGCGCGGCAGGTTGTACCGCAGCGATCTATGCGGCGCGCGCCAACCTCACGCCAATCATGGTGCATGGCATGCAACCCGGCGGGCAGCTGACCATCACGACCGATGTCGAGAATTATCCGGGTTTTGCCGAAGCCGTGAAAGGCCCGTGGCTGATGGAACAGATGGAAGCGCAAGCCAAGCATGTCGGCACGCAGATCTTCCACGACTACATCAAGGAAATCGATTTTTCATCGCGCCCGTTCAAGGCAATCGGTGATTCAGGTGATGTCTATATCGGTGATACGGCAGTGATTGCGACCGGTGCGTCCGCACGTTGGTTGGGACTTGAGTCGGAAAAGAAATTCCAGAACTTCGGAGTTTCGGCCTGTGCGACGTGTGACGGCTTTTTCTTCAAGAATAAGGATGTCGCGGTCATCGGTGGCGGCAATAGCGCGGTCGAAGAAGCGCTCTACTTGTCGAAGATTTGTAAATCCGTGACACTCGTGCACCGTCGTGATTCGCTGCGTGCCGAGAAGATCGGGCAGGATCGTTTGTTCAAGACGCCGAACGTGAAGGTGATCTGGGATAGCGCGGTGGAGGAATTCCTCGGCACCGATACACCGCCGAACCTGACGGGTCTTCGCCTGAAGAACCTGAAGACCGGCGCGATTCAGGAAATCAAGGTGGATGGTACGTTCGTGGCCATCGGCCACTCGCCCAACACGTCGTTATTCGAGGGCACGCTGGACATGGATTCGGACAAGTACTTGGTGACGAAACCGGGCACGACGCAGACCAATATTCCCGGTGTGTTCGCCGCAGGCGACGTGCAGGACAAGATCTTCCGCCAAGCGGTCACGGCTGCTGGCACCGGCTGTATGGCTGCGCTGGAAGCCCAGAAATTTCTGGAACACGAAGAGGCGCTGGCAACGGCTGCCTAGGCGGCACCGCGCTCTGTTCCGTCCTGCCCTTCCTGTTTGCCTTCTTTCAGGTGCTTGCGTTGCACGTGACGGATGGCGCTTGCGGTACCATGCGGTAAATCGTCACAGACCTTCCGGTCGAACCATGCCGTACGGTGATGGTCTTTCTGGTAGCCCTCATAATAATCGGCAAGAGCCGTACGCATAGTCTGAACTTTCTCATAGAGCGCATCGCTACGTTCGTAATTCACGTCATCTTCAATCTTCTCGAGGTGCTTGAGGCGCGCCTTGTGTTTATGTTCGGGCGAGATCACGCGGTCGACATCCTGCAGGTTCAGATCGAACACGAAGCGGATGGCGCGGAAGTATTCGCCCTGATTGGTCAGAGGTCGCACCTGTTCTGCCCAAACAGGCTTGTCGCGTTCGCTACCGTCACGCTTATAGAAGAGATCGGCGGTCTGTTGCAGCGCCTCTTCCCAGTAGATGCGCGGCATGGCCTGCATCTTCATCACGGCAACGCGCGGGTCGAAATGCTCGGGCGTGCGATACCAGTCCGCAGCAGTCAGACGGTTGCCAATGACCAGACCTACGTAATGTTCATAGGACGCCTTATCACCGTTGAACGCCTTGGTGATGCTCGTGATGAATTTTTGCGAGGGCAGATCCGAACCCGTCTCGATTCTGTGCAGGACTGCTGTGTTCAAGCCGGAAAGATCCGAGACTTCGTTCAACGAGAGAGCGTTGCCGTGCTGGCTTTCATGGGTCAGGCGCCAGCAACGCAAGAATTCGGCGGAATTCTCGGTCTTAGCCATGATATGGCGCAGTTCCTGCTCTTTGAGTGCGTAGTAATTTGCATCGTCACAGCCCACGAGCTCGTTGATGATGCGTGGTGGCATGAAGGGTTCGTCGTGCTGGGCACCATGCTCGGAACCATGTCCGAAGGCGCTGGGGAATTTGCCATCCGAATTGCCCTGACGCGAGATACCGTTGCAATGTACGGTCACGCGCGGCTGTCTTTCCATTTCCGCATAGGCCGCACCGTGAGCCGCGATCATGTCCTTGCGGTATTCGGCAATCTTGCGGCTAGGGCCGCTTAGCTGTTGGGTCTGTTTTTCACTCAGGCCGAGGATCTCCTTATCGCTCAGCGCCTTGCCATTGAGCTTCACACTTAGGCCGATGGAATCCATCAGGGCTTCATGCAACGCATGTTCGCGCGGCACATCTCTGCCGATGACCCATGCCTTCACCTCATCGGCGGTAATCTGGTCGGCAAGCCCAAGCGCCTTGGTCTCGGGATTACCATTGAGTTGGAGCTGTATATTGCTAAGTAACGTGCGCGCGATGGTATCCGGGTGCGTATGTGGATAGAGTTGCTGGAGGCGCGCGTTAAGTTTTTGCCACCATTGTTTCAGGGCGCTGTCTTGTGACGCATCTTCTTCGATAAATTCGTGTGCCGTATCCATATTGTTTTTGTCTCCTTAATCCGTAGCTTAGGACAGCAGGGCGTATTTATGTGTGACGGTTTGCGGAAGATTCCCTTATCTGAATATGTTTCTATATAAATCAGTATCTTAACTATGCATAGGCGGCTTGCAAAATTAGCATGGGGCGTTTGACCGACCCCTCACTAGTATGTATGCAATATTTGCATGGCGGGGTTTTACATGGATTGGGACAAGCTGCGGATTTTCTACAGCGTTGCCTTATCGAAAAGTCTGACGAAAGCGGGCGAGACGCTCAATCTTTCGCAGTCCGCCGTCAGTCGCCAGATTTCCGCGCTCGAAGAAAAGCTTGGCATTCCCCTTTTCCATCGTCATGCACGCGGCCTTATGCTCACCGAGCAGGGCGAGATTCTTTTCCGCACCGTGGCGGATATGGTCGCCAAGCTGCAAGTGACCGAGAATGCATTGGCCGAAAGCTCGAGCAAACCTAAAGGCCCCTACAAACTCACGGCACCCGGTGCCTTCACCAACCTGTGGCTCGCCAAGCAGATGAAAGAGTTCACCGATCTCTATCCCGATATCGATGTGACGCTCATCAGTGAAGACCGCGAGCTGGACCTGACCATACGTGAGGCAGATGCGGCGATACGCTTCTATCCCGCCAAGCACCCCGACCTGGTGCAGGTACCATTGCTGACGCTGCATAACTCGCTGTTCGCTTCGAACGACTATCTTCAGATGCATGGTGTGCCCAAGTCGATCGCGGATCTGAAGAACCATAAATTGCTTGGCTTCGATTCCTCGAGCGCTACACCATTCCAGGAAGTGAACTGGCTGTATGAACACCCCGAGGCGAAGGCCGCTGGCCTCAAGCCGTTCTTCAAAGTGAACTCGCTCTTCTCGCTGCGCGTGGCGGTGAAGCAGGGCATGGGCATCGCCCCACTGCCGGACTACATCATGTATAAAACGCGGCATATCGCGCGCGTGCTGCCAGAAGTGCAAGGCCCCACTACCGAGGCCTATTATGTCTATCCGGTCGAGCTCAAGAACTCGAAACGTGTCGGTGTTTTCCGTAACTTCATCACCCAGAAGATCGCCGACAGCGGATTCTAGGCATTTTAATGTAATAATATCAGCTGCTTATTGGCAATCGAGAAAGCCGTTGACTCGTAAGCATATTCCTATAGGTTCCGCGTCCATTTGGCCTTCGGGCGAAATGAACTGGTGCTACGGCGCCAGTAGCCTCCCTGTTATGCTCGCCGGGTTTTACCCGGCTTTTTTTTGCCTAGAGTTTGGTGCGGGTAAATTGCACCACGAGCAGCTGATTGCCCTTGAGTGCTTTGCGTAGATCCTGCAGCGACGCATCGGCCTTGGCGGTTTGCACAAGGTAATGCGGAGGAATGTAAAAAAGGCGCTCCTCCCCCATGGCCATGCCACGTGCGAGCACGTCGATACCCTGTGCGAGCTCATGCCTACCCAAGGTAAAACTGACAGGCGCATCAGTCTTATAGATACGCTTGCCTGACACATCGAACACACGCACGTTTGCATGGATCTTCGTGCCACACCGCGCGGGCTCGACCTCATCACTCCCACCGATCAGTGTCACGGCAGTAGCGGGTAGCGCGTCTGCCTTGGTGGCGTTAAGCGTCTTCAATGTGATATGGAATTTCACTTCGTCGAAGTTGCGCTTCGCGACGTCTTTGTAAACATGCTTGGTGGGGGCGTTCTGTTGGCGTACGCCGCCCTGCTTCATGCCGATGAGACCTTCATTGAGTGCATCATAAGGCGCTGCACCCACGAGGAATTTCAGTGAGTCGCTTTCATCATGCGTTGCGTCGAAGTTCGCGCCGTTGCTATCTGTGCCGCGCAGCGTGATCTCAACAGCACTACCGCATTGCACGGGAGCGCCATCACCTATGGTGATTTCCTTGATGTTGGCGGTGCCGATGTAGCTGGGGTTGATGGCGCGGAACCAGCGATCACCGTCGGCCAATTGGCGTAGCGCGTCATATTCGCGCGGCGCGGCTTCACTTGCTTCAACAGGAGGTTTCTCGGTGGGGGCACTTTCGGGCGGTCGTACGGACTGATTGCCTATGTAAATGATATAGGCAAGAAAGCCGACGAAAACCCAACTGACCCATCTGGGGAATGGCTGCATCTACACATTGAACCTGAAGTGGAACACGTCGCCATCTTGGACGACATATTCTTTTCCTTCAAGTCGTAACTTGCCTTTGTCCTTAGCGCCCTGTTCTCCGCCAAATTCGGCATAATCCTTGTACGCGATGGTCTCGGCGCGGATGAAGCCTTTCTCGAAGTCGGTATGGATGACGCCGGCGGCTTCGGGAGCAGTGGCGCCCTTGCGTACGTCCCAGGCGTGGGTTTCTTTGGGGCCAACCGTGAAGAAGGTGATGAGCTCAAGCAGCGAGTATCCTTCGCGAATGATGCTGTTCAGGCCGGTCTCTTTCAGGCCGAGATCCCCAAGAAATTCCTGTTTCTCTTCATCGCTGAGACCCGCCATCTCGGCTTCGATCTGCGCGGAAATGATGACGGATCCCGCATTCTTTTCTTTCGCCATGGCGGCGGCTTTCTTCGACAACTCGTTACCGGTCGCGGCCGATTTCTCGTCGACGTTCAACACATACATGGCCGGTTTGCTTGTGAGCAGCTGCAGGCCGCGCACGCGCTTGGCTTCTTCGCGGTCTTTGGGTTTGTAAAGGCGCGCGGGCTTGCCATCGCGCAGCAGCGGCAGAATAGGCTCGATGATCGCTAGCGTGGCGAGTGTTTCCTTGTCACCGCTTTTGGCTTTCTTCTTCAGATTGTCTTCCCGCTTCTCTAGGCTTTCAAGATCGGCGAGGATGAGTTCCAGCTCGATGATCTCGGCGTCGCGTTCAGGATCGACAGAGCCTTCGACATGCACGATGTCGCCGTCTTCGAAGCAGCGCAGCACGTAGATAATCGCATCGGTCTCACGGATGTTGGCGAGAAACTGATTGCCGAGGCCTTCACCTTTGCTTGCGCCGCGCACCAGGCCGGCGATGTCGACGAATTCGAGCTGCGTTGGGATGATCTGCGCGCTGCCCGCGATCTTTGCCAGTGCATCGAGGCGCTCGTCGGATACGGCGATCCGGCCGACGTTCGGCTCGATGGTGCAGAATGGATAGTTCGCCGCTTCCGCCGCCTGCTGGCTCAGCAGGGCGTTAAACAAAGTCGATTTGCCAACGTTCGGAAGACCGACGATTCCGCAGTTAAAGCCCATGGCCTACTCCTTAAAGTTGGCAGGCTTCTTAAGCGCTGCCAGTCGCTTTGTCCACCGGCTTCGGCGGTTTGGGGCGCGGCGGATTGAGCGTTTCCGTGACTTTGCTCATCAGCGCCTCAGGGGAATGCTCGTAATAGAGGTGAAAATTTGCACTGAGCGCCTCCAGCAGCTTGCCGATGATCGCCGCATCATCCTTGCTGAAATTGCTTAGCACATGCCCGTGCACCCGCGCCTTGTCCCCCG
>Ga0209572_1000675_pt1 | contig 41792 bp, 43 predicted proteins | sample EBPBio232012_DNA_FD_185867 | JGI IMG/M metagenome (GOLD analysis project Ga0209572, IMG submission 185867) | Wastewater treatment Type I Accumulibacter community from EBPR Bioreactor in Madison, WI, USA - Reactor 1_1/23/2012_ DNA (SPAdes)... | ecosystem: Engineered > Bioreactor > EBPR >...
TGTCATTCAGTAGGAATCTCACACAATAAATACAACAGTACAATATACAACAATACAATTATACATTATACAACATACAATTCAAAATGGGTTTAATAAAAATATTTTCAGGAGAAGAAGTTCTAGCTATTTCATTGCAAGAAAAAATAGAAGCAGTTGGTATAAATACAGTTTTAAGACATAACAATCAAGCGAATGTTCTACCAAGTATTCAAACTTCAAAAGCAGCTGAATTGTTCATTCAAGAAGTTGATTACGGAAAAGCAAGTCCTGTAATTGAGGAATTTAGATTGAGTTTGTAAATTAAATATGAAAGCAATTCGATTACTAAATGATGATTTTGGAAATTCCTATTTTGAATCAGGGGCTTTGCCAGAATACCATAAAATTGAAGTCGAATATTTCAACATTCAAACCAAGATTGAACCTTGGCAACAAGAGCAACACACTGCACCAAGAGAACAATTTGTAGTAACTTTAAAAGGAAAACTAGAGTTCACTACTTCTGAAGGAAATACGTTTATAATTGAGCCAGGAATTATTCTAATAGCAAAAGATATTGATGGTGAAGGTCATTCGTGGAAAATTCTTGATGGAGATGTTTGGGAACGAGTTTATATTGTTCCAAGACATAATGATTTAGATTATTTTGTTGTTGATTAAAAGCTATTTAAAGAAAACTAATTATGAATATATGAATAAAATTGTAATTCTATTTTTAGTTCTACTATGTTTTTCATGTAAACAAGAAAAATATACTACAGAAAGTTTACTTCTTGAAAATTTAAAAGAAACTTCTAGTTTTTATGAAATTCAAGCCAAGCAAATTTCTGAAGCAATTAGTGCAAAACAAGAGGATTTTGGTTATAAATCAGGAAAATTGGATACATTAAATCAAATAACAATAAAACTTGATAAATTATTTATAGACTTAAAGTCAAAAAATATAGAAGAGAAAGTTACTGTTCAAGACAAGTTTATAAAAGAAATAAATAATCTTAATTCTGAATACAAATTAAACAAACTTTCCTCAGAAAAATTAGATGTTTTAGATAATGAAACTTTATATTTTTATTTAAAATCAGAGTATTATAAAAATCAATTTGAAAATTATACAAAGTATTATTCAAAAATGGGAACTAACTGTGGTTTTGAAAAATATTCTGAAAAGAAAGAAGAATTAATCAAATTAATTGAAAATTCGGATATTCAATAATTCTAACTAAACAACTTCAATTTGTATGACAAAGTCGAAATTAAAACGCCAAAAACTCCAATAAAGGCAAACGAATATTTCAAGCTTGTAAGTTCGGCGATGTAACCTATTATTGGTGGTCCAATTAAAAATCCGACAAAGCTGATGCTTGAGACTATTGTTAAGGCAACGCTTGTTGAAACTTTTTTGCTGTTTCCAGCTGCATTAAATACAATCGGAATTACATTAGAAACTCCAAATCCAACTAACATAAAAGCCATTGTACAGGGAATCAAATAAGGAAATAAAACAGCGCAATATAATCCGATTGATATCACAAATCCACTTGTAAGAATCACATTTCTTGAGCCAAATTTTCGAACTAAAACATCACTTAAAAAGCGTCCAATTGCCATAGTTATCATGAAGGAAGTATAACCTAAAATGGCTAATGCACCTGGAGCTTTTACAATTTCTTTAAAATAAACGCCACTCCAATCAAACATTATTCCTTCACTCGCCATGCATAAAAAGCAAATCAAGCCATACCAAATCAAAGTCTTATCTTGAATTTTGAAGAATGAGGTTTTCTCTTTTTCTACTGGTTTTTGAGGTTTAACTTTTACTAAATAACTGTAATTAGTTGCAATTAATAGGGTTATAATTAGTAAAACTATTAGGAAATGTTGAAATGGAGATAATTTTAAATAAAGCATTAATAAAGCTAATAATGCTCCAGAAAATCCTGCTAAACTCCATGAACCATGGAATGATCCTGTGATTGGTTTGTCAAATAATTGTTGTGTAAAAACGCCTTGACTGTTCACTGCAATATTGCAAAAATTACCAAAAAATCCGAAGAGAAATAAACCTAAAGCTAATTGCCAACTTTCTGTCGGTAAACCTAATAAAGTAAGAAAGAAAGCATACACAAAAAGTCCTAAAATGGCTATTTTTCTACTTCCATATTTTGCAACTACTAAACCTGATAAAGGCATTGCAATTAATTGTCCTGCAGGTAAAGCAAATAAAATCGAACCTAAATCAGATTCACTTAAATTCAAACTTAATTTTAAATCAGGAATTCTACTTGCCCAAGTTGCAAAGCAAAATCCCATTCCGAAGAAAAATAATGAAGTAGCTATTCTTATTCGAATAAGATAAGATTGTTTAGCTTTTTGGAATGATTTTTTAATCTTCGCTTTAGGTAGAATTTTATTTAAAAAACTATAGTCAATTAATGGCATAAGGTTTCATTAGATTTTCAAAATTACTTTAAATTTATTTTTTGCCTTTCAAATTATGTAACTAAATCTTCCGAATTATTTAAACTTTAAAAAATTAGCATTTCAATTAATAAATCATTGAAAAACAAACCTTTTTTTTCTGATATTGAAATTGATAAATTCCTTAATTAATCTATCTTTGCACCTTCAAAAAAAAATCTGATAATCTAATTATCTAAAAATCTAACAATCTAAAATGATTACAGTTAACGATATTGCCGTTGAATTTGGTGGAACAACTCTTTTTAGTGAAGTAACATTTGCTATCAATGAAACTGATAAAATTGCCTTAATGGGTAAAAATGGAGCAGGAAAATCTACCTTGTTAAAAATTGTTGCCGGTGCAAATAAACCAACACGTGGAAATATTTCAGCTCCAAGTGATGCGGTTGTTGCCTATTTGCCTCAACATTTATTAACAGAAGATAATTGTACGGTAATGGAAGAAACATCAAAAGCGTTTGCTGCGGTGTTGAATATGAAAAAAGAAATCGACGAAATCAACGAACAATTGACCATTCGTACCGATTACGAAAGTGATGACTATATGAAATTGATTGAAAGAGTATCGGAGTTATCTGAAAAATACTATTCAATTGAAGAAGTGAATTATGAAGCCGAAGTTGAAAAAATATTAAAAGGATTAGGATTTGAAAGAGAAGATTTCAATCGTCCAACAAAAGAATTTTCTGGAGGTTGGAGAATGCGAATTGAATTAGCTAAAATCTTATTGACAAAACCAGATTTGATTCTTCTAGATGAGCCAACCAATCACTTAGATATGGATAGTATCGAATGGTTGGAAGATTTTCTTATCAATCAAGCCAAAGCCGTAATGGTAATTTCGCACGATAGAGCCTTTGTAGATAACATCACAAACCGAACTATCGAAGTTACAATGGGAAGAATTTATGATTACAAAGCCAAGTATTCTCATTATTTAGAATTAAGAAAAGACAGACGCGTTCATCAGCAAAAAGCATACGATGAGCAACAGAAATACATCGCAGATAATCAAGCATTTATTGACAGATTTCGTGGTACTTTTTCTAAAACCGATGCCGTTCAATCGCGTGTTAGAATGTTAGAAAAAATTGTTCCAATCGAAGTGGATGAAATTGATAATTCGGCTTTAAAGTTGAAATTTCCACCATCAATTCGTTCAGGTCAATATCCAGTAATTGTTAAAGATTTAGAGAAATCGTATGGCGATAAATTGATTTTCAAAGATGCCAATATCGTAATTGAACGCGGCGATAAAGTAGCATTTGTTGGTAAAAATGGTGAAGGAAAATCAACTATGATTAAAGCCATCATGAAAGAAATCGAAATCAATAGTGGATCGGTTGAGGTTGGTCATAATGCTCAAATTGGTTACTTTGCTCAAAATCAAGCTGCATTATTAGACGAAAACGCTACTATTTTTGAAACAATTGACAATATTGCAGTTGGTGATGTTCGAACTCAAATAAAAAATATTCTTGGAGCTTTTATGTTTCATGGAGACGATACAACCAAAAAAGTAAAAGTACTTTCTGGTGGTGAAAAAACGCGTTTGGCAATGATTAAATTATTGTTAGAACCTGTAAATCTTCTAATTTTGGATGAGCCATCAAATCACTTAGATATGAAAACCAAAGACATTATCAAAGATGCTTTACGTGATTTTGATGGGACTTTAATCTTAGTTTCACACGATAGAGATTTCCTTGACGGATTGGCTACCAAAGTATTTGAATTCGGAAACAAACGAGTAAAAGAACATTTTGAAGACATAAAAGGTTTCTTAGCTCACAAGAAAATGGATTCTTTGAAAGAGATTGAGAAGTAATTTTAAGTATTAAGACTATCTTATAAAGTAAACCCGATAAATCCTATGAACTTATCGGGTTTTTTAATTAACCAATTTAACCTAACTATTTATTTTATTGCTTCAACTAGTCTAATAAATTCAGCTCTGTAACCTTCTGAATCATTTACCAATCCTTCTTTAGCTAAAGCAGCAATGTCTATTGATGATTTATTAAGAACAAGTTTTGAGTCTCTTAGTTTTAATCCAAACCATGCTACAGCTACACTAAATTTAAAGTCTGGTGATGCTGTGTAAAAGGCATCATGCTTGTTAGAAATAAGTGCAGTCATTTCTGTACTTTTATCACCATCAGGTTTTTTGTAACGGAATTTAATTGTAGCTAGTTCGTTATTGAAATTAGTACTTGAAGCATCTGTTTTAGTATATTTTAAATCAGATGGTTCTTGGTATAATTCATTTTTTACACCTGTTGGAATGATTTCATATAAAGCCGTAACGGTATGACCACTTCCTAATTCACCTGCATCTATGGCATCATTTTTAAAGTCTTCAGGACGTAGTTTTCTATTTTCGTAACCAATTAATCGGTAGGCTTGTACTAAACTCGGGTTGAATTCAATTTGAATTTTTACATCTTTTGCTATGGCAAACATAGAACCTTTAAACTCTTTTCCAAGAAAACGATTGGCTTCTTGAATGTTATCGATATAGGCATAATTTCCGTTTCCTTTGTCGGCAAGAATTTCCATTTTACTGTCTTTGTAATTTCCCATTCCATAACCTAAGCATGTTAAGAAAACACCTGATTTTCTTTTTTCTTCAATTAAAGTTTGCATATCAGTATTTGATGAAGCTCCAACATTAAAATCGCCATCTGTTGCCAGAATTACTCTGTTATTACCATTTTTAATGAAGTTTTCTTGCGCTACTTTATACGCAAGTTCAATTCCTGCACCACCTGCAGTGCTTCCACCAGCATTTAGTTTATCTAAAGAGTTTATTATGGTTTCTTTCTCACTTCCAGACGTAGAAGGCAGAACTAAACCTGCTGCTCCAGCATAGACTACAATTGATATTCTATCTTCTATACGAAGTTGATTCACCAATATTTTTAAAGATTGTTTTAGTAATGGCAATTTGTTAACATCACTCATTGAACCCGATACATCAATAAGAAAAACCAAATTTGAATTAGGTAAATCTTTTGTTTGAATATCTTTTCCTTGCAAGCCAATGCGAACAATTTTGTTATTGCTATTCCAAGGACAATCATTATAATCGGTATTTATTGAAAAAGGATGTTCATTTTGAGGTTGAGGATAATTATATTTGAAAAAATTAATCATTTCTTCAACTCTTACCGCATCTTTTGGAACTGTTTGACCATTATTTATAAATCGTCTAACATTAGTATATGAAGCATTATCAACATCAATTGAGAACGTTGAAAGAGGAGCGCTTTTTGGGCTTTCAAATTGATTTTCTATAAAGTTTTCATATTCTTCTTGATCAACTTCAATTTTGGTCGATTTTGGTTTTACAGGTGTTTTTTCTTCCTCTTCTGTTTCATCATATTCAATGGTAGTTTTATTATTATATCCTTTTTTTGTAGTAACAACTATTACTCCATTAACACCTTGTTCGCCATATAATGCAGCACCTTGCGCTCCTTTAATAACATTTACATTATCAACAATATTTGGTGGAAGTTGATTTAATGCTTCAGTTGATGAAATAACATTATCAATCACAATTAATGCTTGATTATTTCCTGTTATTGATCGATTTCCTCTCAAAACAACTCTTGTTTCTCCATTTACACCATTACTTGTGGCATTAACTTGTAAACCAGAAACTTTTCCATTCAATGATTGTAAAACACTTGGACTTGAGGCTTGATTTATTTCTCTAGCATTAATTGTTTTTTGAGCCGAAACAGTTGCGTCTTTAGTCCTTTTTATTCCTAATGCACCAACAACAACTACATTATTTAATACAGTTGATTTTTCACTTTTGTCATACATAACCTCCGAAATTTCAGAGTTTATCGGTGTTGATTTTATGTTATTATCATCAGAATAAATTGCATTTCTTCCTGATCCTACAACAACTACGTCTTGTAATTGATTGGATAATTCATTTAAAACAACATTGATTGTATTTGAAGTACCAACTGTAACGCCTTTTGTTTGGTATCCAATGTAACTAAAGACTAATACGTCACCACTTTTAGCTTTTATGGCATACTTTCCATAAGTATCTGTTGAAACTCCGCTGGTAGCTCCTTTAATAATAATTGATGCGCCTGGTAGTGGACCATTCTTGTCGGTTACAGTACCAGTGATGTTTTTTTCTTGCCCAAATGTTAGGAAACATATAAGCATAGCAATGGCCGATGAAATAAGTTTTGAACTTTTCATAATATTAAATTTTAAGGTTAGACTATGTGTGAAGTGTTATTCTAGCTACGTTTTTTCTATAGCTTCTTTTGAAATTTTGATTATTTCTGTTTGATTATTTTGTTTTCTAATGGAACTCTCAACAGGATAAGTTTCTTGTAATAAAATGGTATTACTTATTAAAACTATGTTTAATGTATTTGTTCGCTTCTTTATTTTTACTTTAACAGAATCGTATCCGATAAAGCTAAATAGCAATGTTTCTCCAACCTTTGCTTTGATAGAAAATTTCCCATCGAAATCGGTATGAGTAACTGTTTTAGTTCCTTTTATTTGGACAACTACAAATGGAAGCACTTCGTTTTTGTCAGAAACAGTTCCTGTAATTGTTTTTTCTTGGCTAAAACTAAGGAAACAACAAAGCATAGTTATGGCTAATGAAATAAGTTTAAGGCTTTTCATGGTTTAGTTTTTTTAATATGTAAAAATGGTTTATTCCTTTTTAGGCAAAGGTTTTCCGTCTTTTGTTGTGACAATTACGATGCCTTTTTTTCCTTTTTCTCCATAAATTGAAACTGCTTTTTCTGGAGGTAAAATAGAAATACTTTCAATCTTTTGTTTATTCAAAGGCGCATAAGGACTTGTCGGATTCGGACCAAATAATTCTTGTTCGGTGTAATATATTTTATTAATAATATAGAGTGGATCAGGTAGTTCCAAAATAAATTCTATGTCTTCATCATTAATATTAGATAGTTTTTCTCTAGAAACTTCACCATCTATTACAACAATTGGATCTTGTTTTTTAGTATCCTTATTCTTTTTTAAATTATCATCATTCTTTTCTACCTTAACTTCTTCATAAGTTACTCCACGTGACTCAAAATTGTTATTACCATACCAAGTAGTGTTAGAACTTCTTGGAGCTTGATAATAACTTCCTACAGTTGGAGCTTCCATGACATCATCGTATCTCTTTGCTTTACCTTTTTCTTCAGCTTTATCAGCGATAACTACTGTATTCGGTTTTGCAACTTGTTCTTTCAAAATTTCATCCGCATTTTCTTTAATATTCGGATTTTCAATTTCTGTAGAAACTATGGCATTTTGATTTTCTAATGAATCTTGAATTATTGGTTTTTCAGCTTCTTTTGTTACGATTTCATTATTGGGTGAAACAATTTCTTTTTCGGTTTTAAAAAACTGATAACCAATGGTAACTACTAATACAATTGAGGCTGCAACTAAAAGTTTCTTCCAATTGTTGTTATGTTTCTTTTCAACTTTGGTATCTAGTTTTGCATCAATTCTCGACCAAACTTTTTCCATCGAGGGAAAATCTTTGGTTTCAGCATTTTCAGCAGCCGATTTTATTTTGTTGAATAAATTATCTTGATTGTCCATGACTTATTTTACTTGTTGATAATAATGATTGTTGACTAATTCTTTTAATTTGGTTTTAGCCACATTCAATTGTGATTTTGATGTTCCTTCCGATATTTTTAGCATGTTTGCTATTTCTTTATGACCGTAACCTTCAATCACAAAGAGGTTAAAAATAGTTTTGCATCCTTCTGGAATAAAATTGAGTAAATTCAACAAATCTTCTTCTTCCAAATGGGTTTCCGGCAACGTTTCCGGTTGCAGTTGGATACTTGCGTCTTCAATGTAAATATTAAAGTTTACGTTTCTTTTTAACTGATGCAAACATTGATTTACAGTAATTTTTCTTGCCCAAGCTTCAAAAGCGCCTAATTCTTTCAACTGATCCATTTTGGTGAAAATAGTATAGAAAGCATCGGCCAATACTTCTTCAATTTCTTCTTCCTTTTTTAAATACCTTTTACAAGTGCGATACAGCTTAGGCGACATCAGTTCGTAAACTTGTCGCTGTGCATCGCGTTGCATTTTTCGGCAGTTAATTAATATCGTTTCGTTTATCACAATTAAGGTATTTATTATAAAGAGGACATTTTTTATAAAAAGGTTGGGAAGAGATGAAAAAGTTTTTTTTTTAGTTTATTCTATTTGCTTTTCACTTTTCACTATTTACTAATCACTAACTTATAAATATTAGATTCTAAAACTTCGGTATCGTTATCTTCACAAAGTAAAAATTCAATTTCTTTTTCCGATTTTTTGAAAAGCGTTATTCCTTCAAATTTTTGTGTATCGGTTATTTTCTTTGTAAAATCAATTTTCATTTTCTTTACATCAATTCTTCCAACGATGCTTCCAAGAACTTCACCATCATTATAGGTTGAATCTGTATTTTCTGCTGTTGCTAGAAAATAGATTTTGTCATCAACCAAAATGGCATCTGTAAAACTGGATCTTATACCTTTTATTTTAGGTAGTTTATATTCATTGGCTACAATTCGGAATTCATTGGCTAAGTTTTTTCCGTCGATTGTGAAAACTACATTTTTATTGGTTTTTCCATTACCTCTGTTGAACAGAAACCAAGTTTCACCATTAAAAATAGCACCTTCTAAATTAAAATCTTCTTCAGCTATTTTTCCAAAAGATTGCATTGCCAAATATAAATCGGATAAATCTTGCGATTTAATAACACTTTTAGATTTAACATCAACCTGAACCATAATAGTTCTATTTGCGGTTGAACCTGAACCAAAAAGGTATAAACTATCTTGATATTTTGTAATGGCTTCAAAATCGGGTTTAATACTTTTAGGAATATTTTCTTCTGAATTTTCAGCTAATGCATGACGTTCAAGTTTGTTGCTATCGATATGATATTCATACAAATAGGAACTATTATCTCCGATTGCTAAAATAGTATTATCTTGATAAATCAATCCAGAAGCAGATCCAAGACCAATGATTTTAAATAGTAGTGTAAGTTGAAATTTTTCCATTTGTGTTGTAAATAAGAAGTCAAAAATACTATTTTTACAATAATTAAATGAATTAAAAATGAAATCAATTAATATAGAAAATTTTAAAGTTGTTGGAACTATAAACTTGTCCAAAATTCCAACAAAATTGGCTATTGATACCGATAAAGATCAAGAGGAGGAAGCGTTGGACAAAGTTCAGATGAAGTTGAGTAAAAAGCAAGATGCTATGTATGCTCACAATCGTCATGCGTTTTTAATTTGTTTACAAGGAATGGATACAAGCGGAAAAGATAGTTTGATTCGTGAAGTTTTTAAAGAGTTTAATCCACGTGGAGTAGTAGTTCATAGTTTTAAAACGCCAAATTCTACCGAGTTGGAACACGATTATTTGTGGCGCCATTATTTGGCTTTACCAGAGAAAGGGAAATTTGCTGTTTTCAACAGAACACACTACGAAAATGTATTGGTGACAAGAGTTCATCCAGAATATATTTTATTTGAAAACCTTCCAGGAATTGAAAAAGTAGAAGATATCAAGCCACAATTTTGGGAAAATCGGTTTGAACAAATCAATAATTTTGAAAAGCACATTTCGCAGAATGGTACTAAAATTTTGAAGTTTTATTTTCACATGAGCAAAGAAGAGCAGCGTTTACGATTATTAAAGCGTTTGGAAACTCCAGAAGATAATTGGAAATTTTCGGCAGGAGATTTAAAAGAACGCGAACGTTGGGATGATTATATGAAGTATTACGAAGAAGCAATTAATAAAACTGCAACAGAGAATGCTCCATGGTATATTGTTCCTGCCGATGATAAGGGCGTTGCACGATATATTGTAGCGAAAACCATTTGGGAGGAAATGCAAAAATTAAGCGATATCACCGAACCAGAATTGGATCCAAAAGTTGCAGCAAATATTGAGATTTATAGAGAACAGTTAAAAAAATAAGTCAATACAGATTTTATTAATTACTAAAATTTCTAAAATTTGTGTTCCTTTCTATTATCTTTGCGCACTCAAAAAATGCACCGTGAATTTATCTCAATATACCAAAGAATTTCGTTATAATCTTCAACTAGCTTATCCAGTAATTTTGGGTATGCTTGGTCATACTTTAATTGGAATTGTAGATAACATCATGGTCGGAAAATTAGGTTCTACCGAATTGGCTGCAGTTTCGCTTGGAAATAGTTTGATTTTTGTTGCTATGTCAATCGGAATTGGGTTTTCTACAGCATTAACTCCGATAATTGGAGAAGCTGATGCTGAAAAAAATAATGATAAAATACGCTCTGCATTTCATCATGGAATGCTTTTGTGTACCATTTTAGGTTTTGCATTATTCGGAATGGTGGTTTTAGCCAAACCAATTATGGAACTATTACACCAGCCAAAAGAAGTTATTGAGTTGGCTAAACCATATTTAGATTGGGTTGCTTTCTCGTTAGTTCCACTAATAATTTATCAAGGATATAAGCAGTTTGCCGATGGTTTATCGATGACAAAATATTCGATGTATGCCATTGTTGGAGCTAATATCATTCACGTTATCATCAACTATTTATTAATCTACGGAATTTGGATTTTTCCAAAAATGGGAATTATTGGCGCAGCACTTGGAACTGTAATTTCAAGAATTGCTATGGTAGTTTTTATGCACTTCATTTTGGCAAAACAAGAGCGCTTGAAACAGTATTTCAAAGGATTTAGTTTTGATGAAATTAAGAAAGCAACTATTGTTAAAATAGTAAATCTTGGATTGCCTTCAGCCATGCAAATGTTGTTTGAAGTAGTTTTATTTACAGCGGCAATTTGGCTTTGTGGGAACATCGGAAAAACGAGCCAAGCTGCTAATCAAATTGCATTGAGTTTGGCTTCAATGACATTTATGTTTGCGATGGGATTGAGTGTTGTTTCTATGATTAGAATTAGTAATCAAAAAGGACTACAAGATTATAAGAATTTAGTTGTTGTGGCTCGTTCAATATTTTTATTAGCTATTATTATTGAAGTAGTCTTTGCTGTTTTGTTTGTAGTTTTTCATCAAATTTTGCCGCCACTATTTATGGATATGAAAGATCAAACTCAGTTAGTTGATAATACTGAAGTTGTAACTATTGCTGCTAAATTATTATTGGTTGCAGCTATTTTTCAAATTTCAGATGGAATTCAAGTTGTGGTTCTTGGTGCTTTGCGTGGCTTGCAAGATGTGAAAATTCCTATGTATATTACTTTTGTTGCTTATTGGATAATAGGATTTCCAATATCCTATTATTTAGGAGGATATACACAATTAAAAGCTGTTGGCGTTTGGTTGGGGCTTTTAGCAGGATTAACAGCTGCAGCATTATTTTTGTACATTCGTTTTCATTATTTGACAAAATCGTTAATTTTGAAAGATAGTTTAAAAATCAATTCTAAATGATACAACTGAATAGAGGAGAGGAGTTCAAACAAATTATTATTGAACATCCATTGCAAAAGAAATATGCCGTTTCCAATCAGGGAAGAATTATTAGTTATACCGATGATTTTTTGAGTGGAAGAGAAATAAAATGCGCTTTGGCTGAAGGTTTTAGAGTTTTTAGGTATCAAACTAGAGAAAATGGCAAACGCAAAGACAAAGGTTTTCTAGTTTATAAATTAGTAGCTCAATATTTTATTCCAAATGATAATCCAGAGCGAACTATGGTAATTCATTTAGATTTTAGCAAAGACAATGATAGAGTTGAAAATTTGATATGGGCTACAAAAAGAGAACAAATTGATTTTCAATCGAAAAACCCTAACGTTATAGCAAATAAAGCTCGAATTATCGAATTTAACAAAAAAGCTGATGGAGCTAAGTTAACTTCAACACAAGTAATAAGAATAAAAAAAATGTTGCAACGACCAGACAATAAAACTCGTTTGGTTATGATTGCAAAACAATTCAATATTTCAACCCAACAATTATATCGCATAAGAACTGGCGAAAATTGGGGACACATTAAAGTTTAAAAATAAATACTATGCAATTACCAAAGTTTGTTCTAGCTGACAATTCTGATTTTCCTGATGATATATTCGTTATACATCTTGACTTTCCTAGATTTATAATTAATTTAAAAGATGATGAAGTGGAGTTTTTAGAAGATTTAGAAGGAGAAGACGAAACCGAATTAGAATCTGAAATGGAACATTTAATTACCTTAGCTGGAGAATTCTACGATAAAGAGATGGAAGCTTACGAAGAGTAATTAAACCGATTTTATTCCAATTTAACGATTTTTTATTTTAATCTCTGCAAAAAAAGTAATTTTGTAGGAAATATCTATTTTAAAATTATGAAAAAAACACATCTCTTATGCCTTTTTGTCTTGTCTATGATCCTTTTAACTTCATGTAGTGGAGGTGATAATGGCGATATTTTAAAATTTACAACAGACAAAACTCTTGCCATTTCTAAAATAAACTTAGAGCAATTTAACGATAAATTGCCAAAAGATGAGATAGCGAAAGACACTAGTAATCATTTTTCCAAAAGTGAAAAAGAAAAATTTAAGCTATTTATGAACGCTGAAGATAATGGTATCGATATTGAACAACCATTATATATCATTGTTGATGAGTCAAAAGGTAAATATGTATTTTCATTTCTTTTGTGGTTAGATGATACTAAGAAGTTTCAAGATATTTTTTCAAAAATAACTGACACTAAGGTTACTATTGATAAAACTAATAATATGGTTTATTCTGATGGAAACTTAATAGGAAGTGTTTATGGTGAAGATAGAATTGTTCTTTCTAAAGTATCTAACTATGGAGATTATTCTTATTCTGATTCAGGTGACTCTAATGCGGATATAACCTTTTATAAAGACTTTTGGGCAAGAAAATCCAATATTGATAGTAATGTAAAAGGCCAAATTAATACTGCACTTGATGATAAAGTTGATATGAGCGCATGGATTAACTTTCATGGAATTGTCTCTGCAGCATCAAAAGGATATATTGAAACTTTAGCAGTAAATAAATTATTAGTTAATGCAGGAATCTCATTTAATGTTAATTTTGAAGAGGGTAAAGTTGTAATGAACTCCAAAACTTTTTTTAATGATGATTTGAAAAAATTGATTGAAAAGCATTATGAAGGTAAAGAAATAAATTATAATATTTTAAATGGAATTGATATAGATCAAGCAAAATCTTATGGTGTAGGATATATAAGTTTTGACTTTATTAAATATTTTGTGAAAGAAGCAGGTTTTGAATCTTCAATAAACCATTATTTAGAATACAAAGATTTAACTTTTGATGAAATTACTAATGCTTTGAATGGTGATTATGCATTTGTAAGCTACAAAGATAATTTAGTAGTTGAAAATGAAATGTATGGTCCTTATGATAAACCAAACTCAATTCTTGCGATTGGTATTAATGGAGCTAAAGCCAAAAAAATTGTAGACATGCTACATTCAGATGGAATGTTTTCAAGTTTTGGAAGTATATACAATAATAATAATATCTTGGCATTTGCAACAGATGGAAAAAAGTTAGAGTTATTAAAAAATAACAAAAAAGCAATTAACAAGTTGCTTACTAAGAAATCCGATATTAATGCTTATTCATGGACAAGTGGGGAAGATTTTAATAAATCATACACCAATATCAAAGAAGCAAAATTCAAATTTGAGAACATGATTTCTTCTTCGAAAGTAAGTGATGGAAATTTTACTACTGAATTAAGTCTTAGTATTGACAAGAAAAAGAAAAATGTGATTCATTATTTAATGGGATATGAATAGCATAACGCTTGATGGTATTTCACCGAAATATTTTACTCCAAAAACAATAGAAACAGATTCTACTATTTGGAATACTAAAACTACCTTTGAGAAGGGCAATTATTATTTAGTAATTGCTCCTTCAGGAAGTGGCAAGTCTACTTTGGCAACTTCTATGTTAGGGAATCATTTTCAATACAATGGAACAATATCCTATAATCAAACGGATTTAAAAACTCAATCTATTGAAAGAATTGTTGCTTTTAGAAAAACAGAAATTCAATTACTTTTTCAAGATGTGAGATTGATAAATGATTTAACAATTCGAGAAAATATATTTTTACGTTTGTTTGGTAAAAAGAGTAACGAGTTTGAAGAACAACTGCAATCATATGCTAAAACATTAGGCATTATAGGGTTGTTGGATAAAAAAGCAAAAAATTGTTCTTATGGTGAAAGACAGCGCTCTGCAATTTTGAGAAGTCTAATTAATCCAACAGATTTTTTAATTTATGATGAGTGTTTTAGTCACTTAGATTTGGAGAATAAAAAAATAGCTTTCAATTTAATTTCTGAAGTTGCTTCTAAAAATGGAAGTGCTGTTATTTTCTTTGAATTAAATGATTTTCCTTTTAGTCATCAATGTAATATTTTAAACTTATAATGAAGAATTTCACAAAATCACTTTTTCTTTATTTAGGGTTGTTTTTGGCTTTTGCATTGGTATTAAGTTGCATTCAATTATATACAAATGCTAATTTTTTATTAGGTAAAAAAAGTAGCGATTCCAATTATTGGATAACGATGTCAAAAACAATTACTCCCGATAATATTGGGAGAAAAGAGTTGATAGGATTTAATACAATTGATATTGAAGAACTGAAAAAATGGAAAGAGGTAAAAGATGTTTTTCCTGTAGTATCAAATGATTTTAAAGTTTCTGCTGATGGTGGTAATTTTATTCCTTTTTACACAGATATGTATCTTGAAGCTGTTGATGACGAGGCAATAGACGTTAAAGATTTGAACGAATTTAAAGTTGAAGATAATACAATTCCAATTATTATTTCAAGAGAGTATTTGAATTTGTATAACTACGGCTTTGCTTTAAATCAAGGATTGCCTCAAATTACAGAAGCGTTTGCAAAGAAAATAGAAGTTAACATCAACCTAACTCTAAAAGAGAAAAATTTAAAATATAAAGGAAAGCTAATAGGTTTGTCTGATAGAATTCATTCAGTTCTTGTTCCAAAAAAATTCTTAGATTCAATTAATGCAACTCAAGAATTTAATCAAAATCACAAGGATATTTTTACTAGAGTTTTAGTAAAAGTAAATGATGCTAATGATGAAGATTTGATAACTAAAATGAACCAAAAAGGTTATGAGTCTAATCAAGAATCGTTACGTTCTGCTAAAATAAAAGGAAAATTATTTTTAGTTTTAAGAACAATAGCTTTCATTGGTATATTCATTTTCTTGTTATGTATTTTTATGATAATAAATTTTATAAAAATGCAATTTTTAGAACAGCAAGAAGAGGTTTCAATTAAATACTCACTTGGTTATTCACCAAAGAAGATGGTAAGTAAAATTAGTCGTTTTTTTAGCATTAATGTTGGAATTGTAATTTTAGTATGCTTAATGTTGTTATCAGTAGCTCAATACTATTTAAGCATTTCAGAAATTTCAAACGGACTTTTACCTAAATTTATAGCAAACTATCTTTGGTTATTTATTTTTATAATCCCAACTACAATTTATTTTATTGTAAATAAATTAATTTACCATTGGCTAATTAAATCTTGGAAGTTTTAATATTTAAAATACCTTTTCAACAAATTCATAGCAGCTGCAAAGTGTGAAATTTCATCATTTTGCACTGCTTTTTTGTTTTCTTCAAAATATTCTGAAATCGTTTTCTAAACAACATCAACTCCTTCTTTGGTATAAGAACTGCAAGTTGTAGCTTTAGAAATCCAACCACTCTGCTTTGCAGAAAATAAATGCAATAATCTGTTGAATTTTATGATAAAGAGATCTAAGCTTATGAGGAATAAATAATTTCTTTTGAAGCTTATGTGTTTTGTTTAACATGTTAACTCATTAAAAAAATAAATTTATTTTTTTAATGAGTTTTTTTGTTATAGTAAAAACTAGAGTTTAGACTATTTTTCATTATTGCCTGAATGATGTATGTATGTTTTTTAGATTAAACAATCTATAAATAAATGAGAAAAAATATTATTTAAAAACTTGATTATCTTAAATTTATAAAAAAAAGTCATGAAAATAAAAATACAATTGTTGATTCAATTTCTTTTGCTTTGTCAATTAAGTTTTGCTCAAGATTTTATCACTAAATGGATTACTTTTAACGGAGCTACACAAATTTCTTTTAATGCTGTAACAACAGGCTCTGTTAACTATACTTGGCAAACAGTCTCTCCAGCAACTCCAGCATCAGGTTCAGGAAGTTTTACAGGACCAAATGTTACTATTGGAGGTTTGCCAACAGGTGTTGAAGTTAGTTTGTCTATTCAACCTCAGAATTTTAAACGAATTGCAATCACTGATGTTTTCTTTTCTTTTAGTTTATTGGAAGTAGAACAATGGGGTGCAGTTCAATGGATAAGTATGGAAAATGCTTTTAAAGATTCCGTTAATCTTCAAATTACCGCTACCGATATACCTAATTTATCAAATGTTACCTCTATGGCAAGTATGTTTGAAAATTGCAACTATTTAAACTCTCCATTCAACATCAATAATTGGAATACTGCAACGGTTACGAATATGTCAGGAATGTTTAAATCATGTTTATTATTTAATCAAGCCTTAAATCAATGGAATACTTCAAATGTGACCAATATGTCAAGAATGTTTGCAAACGCATATGTTTTCAATAGAAATATTAATTCTTGGAATACTGCAAACGTAATTAACATGTCAGGTATGTTTAAAATAGATCAATTTAGTGGTTTTTTAGGTTCATTTAATCAACCCATTGGCTCTTGGAATACAGGTTCAGTAGTAGATATGTCTGAAATGTTTGAGGCAAATGGAGCTTTTAATCAAAATATTGGTAATTGGAATACTTCGAATGTTACCACTATGGCATCAATGTTTAGAGGTGCTTCAAACTTTAATCAAAATATCGGTAATTGGAATACTTCAAGTGTTACTGATATGTCGCAAATGTTTGGTAAAACAACTGCTTTTCAATTTGCCGCAAGTTCATTTAACAATGGCGGAAGTAATTCAATTCAAAATTGGAATACTGCAAATGTTATAAATATGTCGGGAATGTTTGAAGGAGCATCATCATTTAATCATCCACTTGGAAATTTAATTTTAAATCCGAATGTTAATTTAACAAAAATGTTGGATAGCTCAGGAATAGATTGTACTAATTATTCACAAACCTTAATTGCATGGAATAACAATCCCAATACTCCTAACAATAGAATTTTAGGAGCGTCACTTGTTGAATATGGACCACAAGCTGTAGCTGCTGTAAATAACTTAACTGTAACTAAAGGATGGGGTTTTTCTGGACATGATATTTTTAGCATTAATCCATCTTTCACTATTCAAACAACATATTGCCGTGGAGCATCAATACCAAATTTACCTTTAATTTCAGATAATGGTGTTTCAGGAACTTGGATTCCGGCTATCAATAATTTGCAAACAACAACCTATTTTTTTGTACCAGATTTTGGTCAATGTGGTGTAGCATCGAGTGTTACAATTAATATTACTCAACCTTCAATACCAACATTTTCAATTCAAGATAATTATTGCAGTGGTGCAATAATACCAGCTTTACCAACCACTTCTACAAATGGTATATCTGGTGTATGGACGCCAATAATTAACAATACTCAAACTACAACTTACACCTTTACTCCAAACTCTGATCAATGTGGAACAACAACAACGTTAACTATAGTTATTAATGTAGCTGTTGCACCAAATTTTAATTTTCCAACAAATTATTGTTCCGGTGAAACAATTCCTGATTTGCCTACAACTTCTTTAAATGGAATTACAGGTACTTGGTCTCCAGCAATAAATAATTTACAAACAACAACCTACTTTTTTACACCAAATTCAGGTGATTGTACTGTAACAACTGCAGTAACAATAACCATCAATCCTACAATTATTCCAACTTTCAATATTCAAAGTTCTTATTGTAGTGGATCGAATATTCCATCTTTGCCTTTAACATCTTTGAATGGAATTGCTGGAACTTGGTCACCTCAGATTAATAATAGTTCAACAACTTTATATACATTTACTCCAAATCCAAATCAATGTTCTCAAGTAAGTACGCTAACTATTACAATTAATCAGCAAACGATTCCAGTTTTCAATATTTCTAATACTTTTTGTAATGGAGATGTCGTTCCAACATTGCCAAATTTTTCAGCAAATGGAATTTCGGGTTCTTGGATACCTCAGACTATAAGTAATACGCAATCTGGAAGCTACACTTTTGTGCCTTTTGGTGGACAATGTTCAACAATTTCGACTTTGAATGTTACAATAAATCAAGTTAGTAATCCTACAGGAAATTCGGTTCAAAATTTTACTACGAATTCAACTATTGCTAATATTGTAATCAATCCAACTAATGTTATTTGGTATGCTTCATTTAGTGATGCTGTTTCAAATACAAATCCATTGGCTTCAAGTACTCCACTTATAAATAATACTAATTACTATGCTGTTAATGTCCAGAATGGTTGTAGAAGCCAAACATTTGAGGTTTTAATAAATACTTCACTTGCTAACAATGATTTTGATTATTCGAGTTTAACGTTTTACCCTAATCCAGTAAAAGAAGATTTAAATATTGTGTTTAATAAAGTGATTGACACTGTTGAAATTTTTAATTTAATTGGTCAAAAATTAGCTGTAACTAAACCAATGTCAGCTGATTTTAGTCTTAATTTAAGCAATCTTTCATCAGGTTTTTATTTAATAAAACTTTATTCAGATGAAAAGATTGGCGAGTTAAAAGTTTTAAAGGATTAAATCAATTTTCCATAAATGGTTAAATATTGTAAATTCTAGGATTTAAAATACTTTTTCAACAAATTCATAGCAGCTGCAAAGGGTGAAATTTCATCGTTTTGCACTGCTTTTTTGTTTTCTTCCAATTGTTTGATAATCTCAGGATGATTGTAGAAGTTGGATTTTAATTGCTCATTAATAGTTTCCATCATCCAAAATTGATTCTGATTTTGACGTTTTTCTTCAAAATAATGATTGGATTTTACCAATTCAAAATATTCTGAAATTGTTTTCCAAACATCATCAATTCCTTCTTTGGTATAAGAACTACAGGTTGCTGCAGTTGGAATCCAACCGCTTTGTTTTGCAGGAAATAAATGTAATGCTCTATTAAATTCAGTTTTGGCTAATTTAGCTTTTGCAATATTATCACCATCGGCTTTATTGATTACAATTGCATCTGCCATTTCCATGATACCACGTTTTATACCTTGTAATTCATCACCTGCACCAGAAATTTTCAAAAGTAAAAAGAAATCTACCATGCTATGAACAGTGGTTTCGCTTTGACCAACGCCAACAGTTTCAATAATAATAGTATCAAATCCACAAGCTTCACATAGAATTATGGTTTCACGTGTTTTTCTTGCAACACCACCAAGTGTTTCGCCAGAGGCACTCGGACGAATAAAAGCATTTTCATCTTTTACCAATTCTTCCATTCGGGTTTTATCACCAAGAATACTTCCGTGAGAAATCGTACTACTTGGATCAACAGCCAAAACAGCAACTTTTCTTCCTAGGGTAGTGATATGCTTTCCAAAAGCTTCTATAAAAGTACTTTTTCCTACGCCAGGAACACCTGTAATTCCAATACGTATAGATTTATTGGCATGAGGTAAACACGCTTGAATTATGGTATTAGCTTTTTCTAAATGTTCAGGATTGGTACTTTCTACGAGAGTTATTGCTCGACTTAAAGCCACTTTGTCTTTTGCCAAAATACCATCAATCAACTCGTACGCAGAAGGTTGTTTTCTTCGCATTTGTTTAATTACTTCAACCGAAGAATTACTCAAACTCTGTGGTTGATTAACGCCATCTTTTTCCGATAAAGCCGATTTTTTTGATGATTGTTCCAATAGTAATGGTATTTCTATTACAAATTTAGGCAAAATATTTTCGTTATGAACTTTGCAATAAAATTTTGCTTCTTTGCCGTTAAAAAAAGTATTTTTGCAGTATCAAAATTTACAACTGTGCAAAATCAATCTGCAACATTAAACAAAGAGGATTTACTTAATAAAACGGTGTACTCTATTCTTTTTTCTATCAGTTTTGCTCACTTGCTCAACGATTTAATACAAGCCATTATTCCATCCATTTATCCAATAATTAAGGAAAGTTATCATCTAACATTTTCTCAAATCGGATTAATCACTTTTGCTTTTCAATTTTCTGCTTCAATTTTTCAACCTTTGGTTGGTTATTACACCGATAAAAATCCAAAACCATTTTCTCAAATTTATGGAATGATTTTTTCAATGGCAGGAATCATTTCAATTTCGTTTGCCAATAATTTTTATTGGATAATTGCTTCCGTAGTTTTGATTGGAACTGGTTCGTCTATTTTTCATCCTGAGTCCGCTAGAATTTCTAATTTAGCTTCTGGAGGAAAACGCGGTTTGGCACAATCTATTTTTCAAGTAGGAGGCAACTTCGGAACGGCTCTTGGACCACTTTTGGTTGCTTTAATTGTTGTTCCTAATTCTCAAAAACACATTCTTTGGTTTGTTATAGTTGCTGCTTTAGGACTACTAATTTTAAGCAAAATTGCCTTTTGGTACAAAGAGCATCTTGTTTTTAGAAAAAATAAAGTGCAACCGTTCATCGATTTGCATAATCTTCCCAAAAAGAAAGTTCAAATTTCTATTGCGATTTTATTAATAGTAATTTTTTCAAAGTTTTTCTATTCGGCAAGTCTCTCAAGCTACTATCAATTTTATATCATCGATAAATTTGGGTTAACTATAAAACAAGCGCAGTTTCACATGTTTATTTACTTGTTTTCGTATGCAGTTGGAACCATTCTTGGTGGACCTTTAGGCGATAAAATTGGAAGGAAATATGTTATTTGGTTATCAGTTTTTGGAGCCTTTCCTTTTGCTTTAGCATTACCTTATGTAGATTTATTTTGGACTGATGTTTTAATGGTTGTAATTGGAATCATCATTTCTTCAGCTTTTCCAGCAATTTTGGTTTATGCGCAAGAGTTAGTTCCCAAAAAACTCGGAATGGTCTCAGGATTATTCTATGGTTTTGCCTTCGGAATGGGAGCATTAGGCTCAGCTTTACTCGGAAAACTTGCCGATATAACTTCCATTCAATATGTGTATCATGTTTGTTCTTTTCTACCATTAATTGGTATCATTTGTTATTTTTTACCAAATTTGAAAAAAAAGAAAGATTAAGGCTAGTATGAGGTTGTATTTTGTAAATGAAAATTTCAAAAGCAATTAAGCTGTAAAAATCTATTTTCTTTATTCTCTATTCTATTTTCTTTTTCTATTTTTACTTCACAATTTATACAAAATGCAATTAAATCCAGAAATATTAAATAAGCTAACATCTATTGTAGGTGAGTCTTATATTTTTACCGATATAGAAACGCGCAATCATTACGGTCACGATGAGACAGAAGATTATGTTTTTCCTCCAAATGTTGTTTTAAAACCAGCAAATACTAAGGAAATTTCAGAAATCTTGAAAGTTGCCAACGAATATAAAATTCCAACAACACCAATCGGAGCAAGAACTGGATTAAGTGGCGGTGCCTTATCAATTTATCAGGGCATAGGATTATCCATGGAACGATTGAATAAAATAATTGAAATTGACGAACAAAATCTTCAAGTAACAGTTGAACCAGCAGTCATCACTCAAGTTTTACGTGAATCAGTTGCTGAGAAAGGTTTGTTTTATCCAGTCGATCCAAGTAGTCAAGGAAGTTGTTGGATAGGTGGAAATGTCGCCGAAAATTCTGGCGGTGCTCGTGCCGTGAAATATGGTGTTACTAAGGATTATGTAATAAACATGGAGGTGGTTTTGCCCAACGGAGAAATCATTTGGACAGGCGCAAATACTTTAAAAAATTCAACAGGATATAACTTGACTCAACTTATGGTTGGAAGTGAAGGTACTTTAGGTGTAATTACAAAAATTGTACTCAAGCTTCTTCCTCAAAACACACATAATGTTTTAATGTTGGTTCCTTTTTTCAAAGCAAGTCAAGCGTGTGAAGCCGTTTCTGCCATTTTTAGAGCCGGAATTATTCCGAGTGCATTAGAGTTTATGGAACGCGATGCTATTGATTGGACCTTGAAATATAATGACAATATCAACATCAATGTCAAAGACAATGTTCAAGCACATTTGTTAATTGAAGTTGACGGAAATTATCCAGATATCTTGATGCAAGAAGCTGAAAAGATTATGAATGTAGTGGAGCAATTTGAAATTGATGAGGTTTTATTTGCTGATACTGAAGATCAAAAAAACGCACTTTGGAAAATGCGCCGTTCTGTTGCAGAAGCTGTAAAATCGAATTCAATTTATAAAGAAGAAGATACTGTTGTTCCAAGATATGTGTTACCTGAATTATTAAACGGAATCAAAAAAATAGGAAATAAATACGGATTCAAATCGGTTTGTTATGGTCATGCAGGTGATGGAAATCTTCACGTAAATATCATCAAAGGTGAAATGAGTGATGAAAATTGGGAGAAAGAAGTGCCTAAAGGTATTCGCGAAATCTTTGAATTAACAGTTGCTCTAAAAGGAACACTTTCTGGCGAACACGGAATCGGTTTTGTTCAAAAAAACTTTATGGATATTGCTTTTTCAAAAGTTCATTTAGAATTAATGGAACGCATTAAATATGTTTTTGACCCAAATAATATTTTAAATCCTGGAAAGATATTTCCTGATGAAGTTTAAAATACGATTTTATACGTATTTCATGTCTTTTCAAAGTAAAATAGTTTTACATCATACTAATCTTTAAATATTTTCATGATGAAAAAATTATTTTTTACAGCAATTTTATTAGGAACAATTTTTTATTCAAATGCTCAAGAAACAACTTTTGGAGCTAAAGCTGGTGTTGACATAGCAACAGTTAAAGTAAAATTTGGAGGAACAACTGCAACAGCAAGCGAAACTGGATACTTTGCAGGTGGATTTGCAAATATTGGAGTTTCAGAATCTTTTTCTGTGCAACCAGAACTTTTGTTTGTAGCTATTACAGATTTCAATTTTTTGAGTGTTCCTATCTTAGGAAAATACTCTGTTTCTGAAAAATTTGGTGTTTTAGCAGGACCAAGTTTGAATTATTATCTTGATGCTACAGAAGATCAATTTAAACTAAATTTAGATTTAGGTGCTACTTATGAAATTTCAGAGGATTTCGGAATAAATGCAAAATATTCTATGGGAATGGGCGATGTTAACATTAGTGGAATATTCATTGGAACTGAATATAAATTTTAATATAAATTTCATAAATTAAAAGGCACAAACTTTAAAATTTGTGCCTTTTCTATTTAATCTCTTTTCGGAGTGTTTTTCTTAATTCTTTTTTCCTCTTTTTTCTCTTTCGCCGTTTTAAGAGGTTCCTTTTTTACGGTTTTCTTTGCGTCTTGACTTTTTGCCATGATTTATGGTTTTAATATTGCTAATAAGTAAATGTAGTAAATATTTGTAAGAATTACAGTTTTATCTGCTTAGATTTTTGTCTTTTTCAGTTTTATTCAAAATAATTTTATTGTTTTTAATTTTCTGATACGTTTTCAAATAGTAATATTCGCCTGAGTTTTTTTCTTTTAACAATTCTTCAATGAATTTTTCTTCAAATAGAATTTTACCTTTTAAATCATAATGGATGATATGTTCAAAATGATAAGGCCTTCCCATATTGTAGTATAAAGTAATGGTTCTTAATTTGTTATCGACAGTTATTTCTGAACCAGATAGTTTTTTGCTGTAATCAAATTTCTTAGTCTTGGGATTAAATAAATAGTTGTCATAAAACGCATGACTAGCTCCTGAACTTGTAGAGTTATAAATTGAAAAATCTGCATATCCATCAAAATTAAAATCTTTAAAATCATCAGATGAAGAATAGAATAAATTTTTTTCATCACGAATAATCATATCTGGTTGAGAAATCAAAAGAGTCTTTTTAGTTTTACTATTGATTAATTTTTGTGTAATATTTTTGGCTTTTAAAGGTTTTTTATTGTCATCAAAAGTAATTTCGAGTGTAGTCTTCCAATAACATTCAAGATTATTGATTTTGAATGGTTTACTATAATAAATATGATTTTCAGCTGGTGCACCATACCTTTGAAATTGGTATTTTTTATATTTAAAAGTGTCTTTGCTAATGGTATCTAATTCAAATCTCTCATTGTATTTGAATTTGGTCACAATAGAGTCAAATGCATATCCCATTGTATCATTAGTATCCACAATGGTTTCTTGATTAACAAGTGATTGAATAAAAATAGAATCGTTTACAAACTCTGAAGTCATTTTATAACTATCAGAATCACCTCCAACTATTCCTAAAGTAATTTCTTTGATAGTGTCATTATGATTGAATTGAAGCACTTTCATAGTTTCATCACCATATTTTTGACGATAATAAATTGAGCCATAATAATATGGATTTTCTCTAGATAAAAAGGCATCAGGTGATCTATAATATTTTTCATTGACTTCAACTTTTGTAGAATCTATTCCAAGTTGATAAAGTTCATTTCTCTCCAATTTTCTTGAGTTTTTAATGTCTTCAAGATAGTTATCCATGGATTCTTTTTTCTTGTCAATAAAATTATAAATGAAATTTTTGTGTTCAGTAGTTTCTTCAATTATAATGGAATCATTGTTAAAAGTGACGTTGTAGAAATTAAAATTACTCGTTAATCTATTATAATCATCGGTGTAAAAAAGGTATTTCGAAGTAGATAATTTGTCAATTCTAAAGGTTTCGCCATCAATATATTCCTCATATAGATTATTTCTATAAGCAATATGACTTTCAGCAATTGGGTTATATGTCCCGCCAACATATTCTCCATATAGATTTAGAACTTTAAAAATAGAATCTTTTTCGTAGAATAATTCGGCGCTATAATAATTTGTCAGTGCAGAGTCTTTATTGTAATTGTCTATGTAATAACCTAAAAAACGTTTTAATAAGATAGAATCTGAGTCAGATCTTCTATATTCAAACGGAGGAATTTTTACTTCAACTTCTTCAGAAGTGTTTGTTTTTTCAATTTGTTTGGTGACAACAGATTTGCAACCGTTTATCAGCAGAAGAATGTAAAGAGAAAGTATAAAATAATTACTATTCTTCATGAGTTTTTGAAATTATTAAACGCTATCAAATGTATAAAAAAATGTAATTGAATTGTTTTAGTTAATCTATTTATAATTTCAGATTTATATCATAACGCAAATCAACATTTTTAATTATTTTAGCCATTCAAATTTAGATTATGATTTCAGAAGCACAATTTCAAAACGAACTCCAATTAATTATACAAAATGCCATTCGAGAGGATGTTGGCGATGGTGATCATTCTTCACTAGCATGTATTCCGGCTGATGCACAAGGAAAAGCTAAACTATTAGTAAAAGACAATGGAATTATAGCCGGAGTAGAGTTTGCCAAAATGGTTTTCAATTATGTTGATGCTAACATGAAAGTAGAAACGTTTATCAATGACGGTTCTACTGTGAAATATGGAGACGTGGTTTTCCATGTTTCAGGAAGTTCGCAATCGATTTTAAAAGCAGAACGATTAGTATTGAATTCGATGCAAAGAATGAGTGCGATTGCAACTAAAACAAGAAAATATGTTGATTTACTAGAAGGAACTAACACTAAAGTTCTTGACACAAGAAAAACAACACCTGGCTTTAGAGCTTGCGAAAAGTGGGCTGTAAAAATTGGTGGTGGTGAAAATCACCGATTTGCATTGTACGATATGGTAATGCTAAAAGACAATCACAACGATTTTGCTGGTGGAATTACAAAAGCAATCAACAAAACAAAAGAATATTTAAAAGCCAACAATAAAGATTTAAAAATTATCGTTGAAGCTAGAAATCTCGATGAAATAAAAGAAATTTTACAAAACGATGGAGTTTATAGAATTTTAATTGACAATTTCAATTTTGAAGATACTAAAAAAGCAGTTGCCTTAATTGGAACTAAATGTTTGACAGAATCATCAGGAAACATCAATGAAAATACCATTCGTCAATATGCTGAGTGTGGAGTGAATTACATTTCATCTGGCGCTTTGACACATTCTGTTTATAACATGGATTTGAGTTTGAAAGCGATTGATTAGGTAGCAGTTTTTAGGTAGCAGATAGCAGATTTAGTTTTAAAAATAGTATTATGAAGTTTCAAGATTTACTAGCTTATAAAAGATCATTTGAATTGGCAATGTATATATTTAAAATTTCAAAATCATTTCCAAAAGAAGAACAATATTCATTAACAGATCAAATAAGACGTTCATCAAGAAGTGTTGCAGTAAATATTGCCGAAGCAACCCGAAAAAGGCGCTATGAAAAACATTTTATTTCAAAGTTGACAGATAGTGATGCTGAAAACGCTGAGACACAAGGATGGTTAGAGTTTGCTCATGCGTGTGAATATTTGAAAAAAGATGAATTTGATTTTTTAACAGAAAAAAGTAATGAAGTTGGAAAGCTTTTAAATTATATGATGAATAACCCTGACAAATTTCTATAAATCTGCAAACTGCATCGTGAAATCTGAAATCTGAAAACTGCAATCTGCAATCTGAACAACATGACATTAGAAGAAAAAATAAAAGGTTTTCCAGTAATTAAGCAACTTATAGCTTTTGGTAATTCAATCAAATTGCCTTGGCTACATGGGTTGTCGTTATATGAACTTTTAGAGTTATACATTACAGGAATTATAGAAGGTGCTTTGTCTTATCGAGCTGCTGCAATTGCCTTCAGTTTCTTTATGGCGTTGTTTCCTTTTGCTTTGTTTATTCTGAATTTGATTCCGTATATTCCAATTGAAGGTTTTCAAGAAGATTTTCTTGGATTTGTTAAAGATGGCGTTCCTCCAACAACTTATGATGCCATTTTCAAAATCATAAATGATATTCTTCACAACAGTCATTCGGGATTGATTTCTACCGGAGTTATCATGGCGGTTTTGTTAATGACAAATGGTGTAAATGCTATTCTTGGAGGTTTTGAAAATTCGCAACATATAACTTTGAAGCGTGCTTATGTGAGACAATATTTGGTTTCACTTGGAATGTCTATTTTACTTTCATTAATATTGATAATAACCGTTGCAACCATCGTTGTTTTTGAAGTTTTAATTCAAAAAACTAAAATTCAAGACGTACTTTCAGAAGATATTCCAATCATCGAAATGAGCCGTTATATTTTCTTAATTCTGATGATTTTAATTGCAACATCTATACTTTTTAAATTCGGAATTAAAAGAAATGGCAAACGTGCATTTATCTCCATAGGTTCTGTTTTTACAACAATTTTAATCATTTTATCTTCCTATTTCTTCGGAATTTGGGTGGTGAAATTCTCAAAATACAATGAACTTTATGGTTCTATTGGAACACTTCTAGTAGTAATGTTTTACATTTGGATTAATTGTATGATTCTTTTATTAGGATTCGAATTGAATGCCTTAATTCAAAAACTAAAAAGAGAAAAAGCACTTGAATTAGAAGCAGAAAAAACAGATGAAGTAGAGTAGTTTTTTCTAAAATCTAATATTTAATATCTAAAATCTAATATTTTCAATGTATTTCATCGAAGTAATTTTACCGCTTTCTTTGCCCAAAACGTTCACTTACAGCGTTTCTGAAGTTGAGTACAATTACATCAAAATTGGAATGCGTGTTGCGGTTCCATTTGGGAAAAGTAAAATTTATACCGGATTGGTTTTAGATTTGCACCAAATTCCACCAACATTATACGAAGCCAAAGAAATTCATCAAATTTTAGATGAAAAACCAATTGTAAATGAATCTCAAATTCAACATTGGCAATGGATTGCGACGTATTATATGTGTAATCTTGGTGACGTTTTTCGTGGTGCAATGCCATCAGCTTTTATTTTAGAAAGCGAAACTATAATTTCTCAAAAGAAAGATTTCAATGTAAATGAATCCGATTTATCTGATGATGAATTTCTGATTTTTGAAGCACTTCAACATCAAAGTTCATTAAAAGTTCAGGATATCAGTGCAATTTTGAACAAGAAGAATATTTTTCCTATAGTTCAGAAATTGCTAAATAAAAATGTGCTTTCACTTCAAGAGGAAATGCATGAAGAATACAAACCGAAGCTAATTAGATACATTCGTTTACATGAAGATTATACTTCCGATGAAAGTCTGATTTCGTTGTTAGATTCTTTAAAAGGAGCTAAGCAAAAAGAAGTTTTGATGCATTATTTTCAATTGAATGCACAAGAGAAAAAGCCAATTTCTGTAAAGCAATTAACCGATATTTCGCAGTCAACTTCTACTACAATTAAAACGTTGATTGATAAAAATATTTTTGAAGAATATTTTATTCAAGAAGACAGAGTCAATTTTGATAAAAATAAAATTGAAAATAATTTAGTTTTAAGTGAAGCACAACAAAATGCCTTTATAGAAATTAAAGAGAGTTTTCTTTCGAAAGATGTCTCGCTCCTTCATGGTGTTACTTCATCAGGAAAAACCGAAATTTATACCAAATTAATAGAAGAATATATTGCTCAAGGCAAACAAGTTTTGTACTTACTTCCCGAAATTGCTTTAACCACACAATTGGTTTCTCGTTTAACGGCGCATTTTGGAAATCAAGTCGCTGTTTTTCATTCTAAATATTCTAATAATGAACGTGTTGAAGTTTGGAATCAAGTTCTAGAAAATTCAGAAAAAGCTAAAATCGTAATAGGAGCAAGGTCGTCTTTATTTTTACCTTTTTCCAATTTAGGATTGATAATTATTGATGAAGAGCACGAACAAACCTTCAAACAACAAGATCCAGCACCAAGATATCATGCTCGTGATGCTGCAATTGTTTTAGCAAATTCACAAAAAGCTAAAGTTTTATTAGGTTCGGCAACACCAAGTATTGAAACGTATTTCAACGCACAATCTGGAAAATATGGATTGATTTCGATTTCGGAACGTTTCGGAAAAGCACCTTTACCCGAAGTTGAATTGGTAGATTTAAAAGAAAATTATTTCAAAAAACGAATGAAAGGGCATTTTAGTTTGACGCTTATTGAAGCTATAACGGAAGCTTTGAGTTTGGGTGAACAAATCATTCTATTTCAAAATCGACGCGGTTTTTCACCAGTTTTAGAATGCATGACTTGTGGTCACATTCCGCAATGTACTAGCTGCAATGTGAGTTTGACGTATCATAAATTTAAAAATCAGTTACGTTGTCATTATTGTGGTTATTCTATTGCAAAACCAACCAATTGTCACGCCTGTTCAAGTGTAGATATTTCTGCTAAAGGATTTGGAACAGAGCAAATTGAATTAGAATTAGCCGAATTGTTTCCAACAAAAAACATCAAGCGAATGGATCAAGATACCACTCGTGGAAGATACAGTTTTGAAAAATTAATTGATAGTTTTAAAAATCGTGAAATTGATATTTTGGTAGGAACACAAATGCTTGCAAAAGGATTGGATTTTGATAACGTTTCGTTAGTCGGAATTATGAATGCAGACACGATGTTGTATCATCCAGATTTTAGAGCTTTTGAAAGAAGTTTTCAAATGATGACTCAAGTTTCTGGTCGTGCTGGTCGTTCAGACAAACGTGGAAAAGTTATTATTCAAACGTATAATGTAAATCACAATATTATTCAGCAAGTAACTCACAATGATTATGTTGGAATGTATAAAGAGCAATTGTACGAACGTCAGATTTATAAATATCCGCCTTATTTCCGTTTAATTAAATTGACGTTAAAACATAAAGATTTTGACAAACTAAAAGAAGGTTCGATGTGGTTGTATCAAGTGATGCAGCAGCATTTGCAAATTCCGGTTCTTGGTCCAGAGGAACCAGGAATTAATCGTATACGCAATGAATATATTCGAACTATTATGGTTAAAATTCCACAAAATGTGTCCATTCCAAACACAAAAAAAACTATCCAGAAAATTCTGAATAGTTTTGATGTTATTCCGCAATACAGAACTATAAAAGTTACTGCAAACGTTGATTTTTATTAAGCAATTGCTAAAGCTCTAATTAAATCTTCTTTCTTATTACGACTTAATGGAATTTTTGTAACTCCAATTTCGGCAAATTTACTATTGAAACGCTCCACTTTATCAATATTAATAATGTACGATTTGTGAACTCTAATAAATTTATCTTTAGACAAGTCTTTTTCAAAAGATTTCATGGTTGAAAGCACAAGATTTGTATCTTCTTCTGTAACAACTTTTACATAATCACCATAAGCTTCAATCCACTTGATTTTATTAGTAAAAACTTTCAACTTTTTAAGATTACTCTTGATAAAGATATGTTCTCCTTCATCGTCATGATTGTCTTGACGTAACATATAATGGTCTAATGCTCTTTTTACAGAAGCATTAAAACGTTCTAATACAATAGGTTTTTGCAAATAATCTGTAGCATCATAATCGAATGCTTTCAATGCGTATTCAGCTTTTGAAGTGATGAAAATTACTTGAGGTTTAATTTTTAAACCATCAATAAAATCAAAACCGCTAATTACAGGCATCTCAACATCTAAAAAAATTAGATCAACAGTATGCACCGTCATGCAATTTTTTGCTTCAATTGCATTAGAAAAATCACCCACAAGTTGTAGATTAGGATGATTATTTACTAACTTTGCAATGACCATTCTCTGTAGAGAACTATCATCAACTACTACACAATTTAGTTTCATACTTTTTTCTTTATTAAGATTTGGGACTACAAATATAATACTTTTTTTTGAAGAAAATAACGTTTGTCGATTTTTTTTGCTTTTAAGCAGTATTTTTTTGCATTTAGGCGATATTTTATGTTTTTAGGTTGTGTAACTAATATTTATTTTTACCTTTGCACCCAATTTTATATAATTAAAACATATTTATTATGAATCATTACGAAACTGTTTTCATCTTAAATCCCGTTTTATCTGATGTTCAGATAAAGGAAACAGTAAGCAAATTTGAAGATTTTCTTACAAGTAGAGGAGCAAAGATGGTATCTAAAGAGGATTGGGGCTTAAAAAAATTAGCTTACGAAATCCAAAACAAAAAAAGTGGTTTTTACCATTTATTTGAATTCCAAGTAGCTCCAGAAGTATTAATTGCTTTTGAAACTGAATTTAGACGTGACGAACGTGTTATGCGTTTCTTAACTGTAAGTTTAGATAAACATGCAATTTCATGGGCAGAAAGAAGAAGAGAAAAACTTAAAGTAGCAAAAGCTTAATCATGGCAACATTACAACAATCAGCTTCAGGAAAAAAAGACGGAGATATCAGATATTTAACGCCTTTGAACATAGAAACTAACAAAACTAAAAAGTATTGTCGTTTCAAAAAATCAGGAATCAAATACATCGATTATAAAGATGCCGATTTCTTATTAAAATTCGTTAACGAGCAAGGTAAAATTTTACCAAGACGTTTAACAGGAACTTCATTAAAGTATCAAAGAAAAGTGTCAGTAGCTGTAAAAAGAGCTCGTCACTTAGCTTTAATGCCATATGTAGCAGATTTATTAAAATAATTAATTAATTAAAAAGTTGTTGTCTCGTTACATTAAACGAGACTAACTTCTATAATAAGGACAACAACATGGAACTTATATTAAAACAAGACGTTCAAAACGTAGGATTTAAAGATGATATCGTTACAGTAAAAGCTGGATACGGTCGTAATTACTTAATTCCACAAGGATTTGCTACTTTAGCTACACCTTCTGCAAAGAAAGTATTAGCTGAAAACTTAAAGCAAAAAGCTCACAAAGAAGCTAAAGTTGTTGCTGATGCAAACAAAATTGCTGATGCATTAAAAGCTTTAGAGATTAAAATTACTTCAAAAGCAGGTGGTGAAAAATTATTTGGTTCTGTAACCAATATTGATATCGCTGCTGCATTAGAAGCTGCTGGTCAACCTGTTGATAGAAAATTTATCACTAGTGGAACTGTAAAAAGAACTGGAAAATACACTGCATCTGTAAGATTACACAGAGATGTAGTTGTTGAATTACCATACGAAATTGTAGCTGAAGTTTAATATTTCACTACATGTAATTTAAATCCCGATGAAAGTCGGGATTTTTTTATTTTGCCACAAAGGCGCAAAGACACAAAGGTTTTAGTAATTTAATTAATTCTTGATGTCTTTGTTTGTTTGGTAAAATAACTTAAAAATAACTTAGTGACTTTGCGCCTTTGTGGCAAAAAAAATATGAAATACAAAAGACTAACTAAAGAACAATTTGAAGCTTTGCATCAAGAATTTGCAAATTTTCTTGCCTCTCAATCTATTGATAAAAAAGAATGGGATGAAATTAAAACTAATAAACCCGAAGTAGCCGAACAAGAATTAGATGTTTTTTCGGATTTAATTTGGGAAGGAGTTCTAACTAATGCTCAATTCCTGGAGCATTTCTCTAAAAATCATATTTTCCTTTTTCATTGTCAACAAGAATTCATCGATTCAATGGTGATAAAATCATTAGTGCCTGAAGTTGATTTTCTTTCAAAAGAAGGTTTGCAATGGTTGAGTGAAAATCTCTTTACCGAAACGGTTGAAATACACGTTGGAAAAAAGAATTATGATGCCGAAAGAAATGAATCTATATTTGATTTAATTACTCAAGGTGCTATTTTGAGTGATGGTCAATTATATGTTCAAATTAATACTATAATTCAATCATAATTTCTTGAATTTAGAAATATTTACTTATTTTAGTAAAGAAAATATACTTTAGATTTTATATGGATATTCTGAAAAAAATTCAAGACTTACGCGAAGAACTTAACTTGCACAATCACAACTACTATGTGCTTGATAATGCAACCATTTCTGATTTTGAATTTGATCAAAAATTAAAGGAGTTACAAGATTTAGAAGCTAAACATCCTGAATTTTTTGACGAAAATTCTCCGTCACAACGTGTTGGAGGAACCATTACTAAGAATTTTCAAACTATTGTTCACGAAAATAGAATGTATTCTTTAGACAATTCTTATTCTAAAGAAGATTTGCAAGATTGGGAAGTTAAAATTCAAAAGGTTTTAGGAAATGTAGATTTGCAATATACTTGTGAATTAAAGTATGATGGAGCATCAATTTCTATAACTTACGAAAACGGAAAAATTTCGAAAGCTGTTACTCGTGGTGATGGTTTTCAAGGTGACGATGTAACCAATAACATCAAAACTATAAAATCTATTCCATTACAATTAAAAGGAAATTTTCCGCCTAAATTTGATATTCGTGGTGAAATTATTCTTCCGTTTGATGGTTTTGAAAAAATGAACCAGGAATTGATTGAAATAGGAGAAACACCTTATTCAAATCCGAGAAATACAGCTTCAGGAAGTTTAAAATTGCAAGATAGTGCCGAAGTTGCTAAACGTCCGTTAGATTGCTTGTTGTATTTTATTACAGGTAATAATTTACCTTTTGATACACAATTTAAAGGTTTAGAAACCGCAAGAAATTGGGGTTTCAAAGTTCCAACGCAATCAAAACTTGCTAATAATCTTGAAGAAGTTTTCGAATTTATAAACTATTGGGATGTTCATCGTCACGATTTGCCTTATGAAACCGATGGAGTTGTAATTAAAGTCAACGATTTTAACCATCAAAATGAATTAGGATATACCGCAAAATCACCTCGTTGGGCAATTGCGTACAAATTTAAATCAGAACAAGTAACCACAGTTTTAAACTCAATATCCTATCAAGTTGGACGAACAGGAGCAATAACTCCAGTTGCTAATTTAGAACCTGTGCAATTGGCAGGAACAATTGTGAAACGCGCTTCATTGCACAACGCTGATCAAATTGAAAAATTAGATATCAGAGTAGGTGATGAAGTTTTTGTTGAAAAAGGTGGCGAGATTATTCCGAAAATTATTGGTGTTGCCAAAAGAGGAACTGAAATTGAACCAACAAAATACATAACTCATTGCCCAGAATGTCAATCAGAATTGATTAGAAAGGAAGGCGAGGCTCAACATTATTGTCCAAATTTTTATGGTTGTCCGCCACAAATTATCGGAAGAATTCAGCATTACATTTCTAGAAAAGCAATGGATATTGAAGGTTTGGGTGGAGAAACTGTTGCCTTGTTGTTCAATAATGGATTGGTAAAAGACTATTCTGATTTATATGAATTGAAAGTAGAAGATGTAATTCCATTAGAGCGAATGGCGCAAAAAAGTGCTGAAAACCTTGTAAATGGAATTGAAAAATCTAAAGAAATTCCTTTTGAAAGAGTTTTATTTGCTTTAGGAATTCGATATGTTGGCGAAACGGTTGCCAAGAAATTAGCAAAACATTATAAAAATATTGATGCTTTGAGTCAAGCTTCATTACTGGATTTGATTCTTGTAGATGAAATTGGTGATAGAATTGCTCAGAGTGTTATTGAATTTTTTGAAAATCAAGAGAACAGAATTATTATTGAAAGATTGAAATCTTTTGGTGTACAATTTGAAATTATTGAAAAATATAATCCAAATGCTACCAATAAATTATCAGGAAAAACCTTTGTGGTTTCAGGAGTTTTTGAAAAATTTTCACGTGATGACTTGAAGAAAGCCATTGAAGATAATGGCGGAAAAGTAGGAAGTTCAATTTCTGCAAAAACTGATTTTGTGGTTGCCGGAGAAAATATGGGTCCAGCTAAATTGGAAAAAGCAAATCAACTTGGAATAGCTATTATTTCGGAAGACGATTTTATACAAATGATAAATGAAAATTGATAGAATTGCCTTAATTGGATATTTAATTTTATGTGTTGTTGCAATTTTTGCTAACTTTTTTGAGCTTTATGGTTTGAAATTGTTTTCAAAATCGATGCTAATTCCTGTTTTGTTTTTTTACTATATCGGAAATGTTGAAAAGCTAGATTTTCTTTCTATTGCTTATTTGTTTTTCAATTTTGTAGGTGATTCAATAGGGATTTTTGATTTTAAAGATGAAATTCAATATTTAATTATACCTTTTTTCATATGTAATGTGTTGTTGATTTTTATAATGTTAAAAAGGATTGAAAGATTCAGAGTTACAATTTTTAACTTAATATCAATGTTAATTGTTAGTCTTTTTTTAGGGTATCTATGGTATACAATAGTTGATATTTTTAAATTTACTGGAGGTTTGCAAGTGAAAGTAGCAATCTATGGAATTGCATTATTTTTAATTTCATTTTTAGCGGCTTACAAAATCATTAATAAAGTTAACACATCCAATTTGTATTTACTTTTGTGTGCTTCTTTTGTTTTGATATCGGATGTTTTTTATATTCTTTACAATTTTCAGGCTAAGTTGTTAATTTTCGATTCAATTCATTTTTCATGTCAAATTTTTTCCTATTTATTTTTTGTAAATTTTATTATTAATAGAGAAAAATTAAGTTTAATAATTAATAAACAATCTTAGTTTGAACCCATCTGTTTTATATAAAAATATTTCGTTATTATTTTTCGTTATTTCAATAATTGAAATAGTATCAGAATTTTTGCGAAATAATGTTTTGATGACAATTTCAAAACCATTTCTACTGCCTTTGATTTTAGCACTATATTTGATTAAATCTGTTAGGGTATCCTTTATTTATATTGTAGCACTTTTTTTAAATTGGATTTCAAATATATTATTTTTATCAGAAGAGATTAATTATGTAACTATCGCATCAATTTTATTTATTTTTAGTAGATTATTTGTTATTTTAAAAGTTTATAGAGAAGTTAAATTGCCAACATTGTTTCCTTTTGTTATTGGAACAATTCCTTTTTTGTTTATGTTTATATATTTAAATTTTTTAATCTTTGAAGGAATAAGTTCTCAAGTTTTTATAATAACAATCTTTCATAGTATAGAAATGTCATTTTTTGGAGGTATAGCATTAGGAAACTACATTATGAAAAATGACAAAGCGAGTAAACTTCTACTAATTAGCGCAGTGTTTTATACTTTTAATATTTTGCTTTTGGGCGTAAAATTCTATTATTTAGATTTGCCATTATTGAAACCAATGTCAATGGTTTTCTTTATTTGTGGTCACTTTTCATTACTTCATTTTGTTTTATTATCAGAAAAAGAGCTGTTTAAGGAAGTTAAACAATAATAAATAAGTTGTTTTTTTGTGTTTTTATTATTATTTTTCTTAATTTTACTAAATGAGTTTAGGTTTTGAAAATAAAATAATTAAAATTTTTACATTCTTTTATTTCTTCAATGCTATTGTTGAAGTTGTAGCTGAAACGTTTTCTCATGAAATATTAATATTCATTGCAAAACCATTAATACCTATGCTATTAATGGTTTTGTATTTTTATACTTCAAAAAGCAATTGCAAATTGTTTTATGTGATAATGTTTTTTTCTTTGATAACCAATCTTCTATTTATACCTAATACTGCAGATTCCCTTTTTTATGGAGTTATTACCTACACAATTCATAGAATATTTTTACTGATTTTAATTTTTAGAATTGTGAAAATTAAAGATTATATACCTTTTTTATTGGCTACTTTACCGCTTGGTTTTATTTTCTTTTATCTTTTCGCGGCTTCCGATGTTCCTGAGAATTCCTACTACTTAATATTTTTTCACAATCTTATTGCTGCGGTTTTGGGAGGTATTGCAATCTCATCTTATATTATGGATGATAGTAAGCAAAACTCATTTTTATTGATAAGTGTCTTGTTGTTTTTAGGATTGCAATTGGTAATATATATTGAAAAATATTATTTGGTTGAATCACATTCTAATATTCTACGACCATTAGCAATGACCTTGAATATCCTTGCTTTTTACATATTTTATAAGTTTGTAATTATTTCTGAAAAAAATCAGACTATTATTGATTTGCCTTGAGATTGAAGTTCCTTATCATTTGATAAATAGAAGTCTATTCTACCTAAATTCAAACCATAGCAGCCAACTTGATTAATTAAAACTTGTTTTCCATCACTATTTTTTTCAATAATTGGTTTGTCTAGAAAAGTGTGAGTGTGTCCACCAATGATTAAATCAATATCTTTAGTTTGTTTTGCTAATAAAATATCGCAAACTTTATTTGGATCCTCTTTGTATTTAAATCCTATGTGAGAGAGGCAAATTACTAAATCACATTTCTCTTCCTTTTTTAGAATTCTTGCCATGTCAGTAGCTACTTCAATCGGATTGTTATAAACGGTTTCTTTGTAGTTTTTCTTGTCTACCAATCCTTCAAGTTCGACACCAAGCCCGAAAATTCCAATTTTTATACCATCAATCGTTTTGATTTTATAAGGTTTTACATGACCATCAAGAATAGTGTTTTTGAAGTCATAATTTGCAGATACAAAATCAAATTTTGCATTATGCAATTGAGCATAAAATCCGTCAATTCCATTATCAAAGTCGTGGTTTCCTAATGTGGCAACATCATAACCCATCATGCTCATTAATTTGAACTCTAATTCGCCACCATAATAGTTAAAGTAAGGAGTTCCTTGGAAAATATCTCCTGCATCAAGCAATAACACATTTGGATTTTCCTTACGAATGGATTCTATAAGTGATGCTCTTCTTGCAACGCCACCCATATTTGGATTTCTAGGATGATCAGCTGGAAAAGGATCTATATAACTATGGACATCATTTGTATGTAAAATAGTAATATGTTTTAAATCGTTACTTTTAAAACTACTTAATGAAAGTCCTGTCAAACTTAATAAAGCTGAACTTGCTACTGTTTTTTGAATAAAATCTCTTCTTTTCATTTGTTTAGTCCGAATTTAGTTCAGTATTATTCTTTTATAATTCTAACATCGTTATTGATTTTTAAAGTGTCGACATCTTTAAAATAATCAATCATAATGTTTCTAAGTTTGTAATCAATATCAAATTTTTCAATTCCTTTTTTAAAGAAAGTCATGTTATCGCCACCATTTGATAAATAATCAGACGTTACTACATAGTAAATTTTATCATTCTCTAAAGGTTTTCCCTGAACTAATAATTTTGTTGCTTTTAAATCTTTAGAAACAGTAAAATTTAGTCCAGACAATGGATGTGGTTTTTTTTCAGCAATGATATGATTAGCCAATTCTATAATTTGCTCTCCTTTGAGAGCAACAATAATAGCGCTGTTTTCAAAAGGCATTACTTCATAGGCATTTCTTGCGGTCACATTACCTTTCGGAATTAATGTTCTAATACCGCCATGATTTAGTAAACAAATATCTATTGTTTTATTTTCACGTTTTTGAAAAATAGGATTGCTTTTTTCTATGGTAATATCTGCCAAAAAACTACCAATATTAGTTTGCCATTCACCTTTAGACTTATCTAATGTTTCAGGATTGTATGCTAGAATTTCGCTTAAGTCTTTGTCAATATGTTCTCTGTAGGGTTTAATGTAGTTTTCAATTTCAGCCTTGCTTTCTTGTGTTTCTGTAAGACCAATTTTTTTACCTTCAATTTTTGTAACCTGATACTTTTGACTCGAACAAGCTATCAAGGAAATAAATGTTAATAATAAAACAAAATGTTTCAAAACAACGTTATAGTTTTTTAGATTTACCATCTCAAATACGACTAAATTTAATTAAATTTGTAACCAAGTAAAAGTACTATGTTTTTAAATAAAATAAAGGATTTTTGGACAAAAAAAATAGTTAAGAAAAGGTTATCAAATGTAAAACATATAAATTCAGATAGTTCTATTAAAAAAGTTGGGATAGTTTTCGATGAAAGCTATTTTTATGAAAAGGAAAAATTAATTGATCAGCTCATAAAAAATGGAATTTATTCTGAAAACATTAAGTTTTTGGTGTTTAAAAACAAAGTGAAAAAGAATGAAGTTTTTGATTACAAAGTTTTTACCTATAAAAATATTAATTGGAACGCAACATTTGATAGTCAAGATGTAAATGATTTTATAAATGATGATTTTGATTTACTAATTAGCTATTATGATACTGAAAAGGCACCATTGTTATTGGTGACAAACCTTTCAAAAGCAAAATTTAAAGTTGGATTTGTGTCAATTGATAAAAGATTAAACCATTTTATGATTGATACAAATGCGGAGAATTATACAGTTTTTATAGACGAATTATTTAAATATTTAAAAATACTAAACAAATTATAATATGCAATCACTTATTGGTACTGGAGTTGCACTTGTAACACCATTCAAAAAAGACTTTTCTGTTGATACAGAGGCACTATCAAGAATAGTAAATTTCCAAATTGATAACGGAATTGATTATCTTGTTGTATTAGGAACTACCGCAGAAAATGCGACGTTAAATCAAGAAGAAAAGGAGTTAGTTATTAATACTGTGATTGATGCTAATAAAGGTAGATTACCATTAGTTTTAGGAGTAGGAGGTAATAATACTTATAAAGTGGTTGAAGAACTGAAAACTAGAGATTTTTCTAATTTTGTTGCTATTCTTTCTGTATCTCCTTATTATAATAAACCTACTCAAGAAGGAATTTATCAGCATTTTAAAGCTGTTGCAGAAGCGTCTCCTATACCAGTAATTCTATATAATGTTCCAGGAAGAACTGCAAGTAATATGTTGCCTTCAACGGTTTTAAGATTGGCAAATGATTTTAAAAATGTTGTTGCAATTAAAGAAGCGGCTGGTGATATTGTTCAAGCAATGAAATTGATTCAAGGTAAACCAGAAGGATTTTTAGTTATTTCTGGTGATGATATGGTTACATTGCCAATGGTTTTAGCAGGTGGAAGTGGTGTTGTTTCTGTAATTGGAGAAGGATTTCCTAAACAATTTTCTGATATGGTACGTTTAGGATTGGAAAGAAAAGTTGATGAAGCCTATAAATTGCATTATCTTTTAGCAGAAGCAATTGATATGATTTTCGAACAAGGAAATCCTGCTGGAATAAAAGAAGTGTTTAAAACACTAGGCTTGTCAGAGAATACAGTACGTTTGCCATTGGTAAATGTCAATCAAGATTTAGCAGATAGATTAAATAAATTTGTTAAAAGTCTTTAGTGTTTTTTAATAAAAAACAACAATTAAAAAAAATCTTTCATAGTATCTAATTATTAACTAATTTTGCAGTTCGTTTTTTGGGAAGTAAAACCCTTTAAAACTGCATCCATAAAAATAAAAATGAAGAAAATAGTTTCTCTTATAGTATTAGTTGTTCTTTTTTCGTCTTGTAGCGAATATCAAAAAGCATTGAAGAATGAAGATGTTGCTGATAAGTATGATGTTGGTGTTAAGATGTACGAAAAAGGAAAATACTCTAAAGCAATACGTTTGTTTGAACAAATTGCCCCAGCTTATAAAGGAAAACCACAAGCAGAGAAAATGTTTTATATGTTTTCACAATCCTATTATAAAACGAAACAATATTATTTAGCTGGATATCAGTTTGAAAGTTTTGCCTCTAGTTATCCAAAAAGTGAAAAACAAGAAGAAGCTAAATATTTAGGAGCATTATGTTATTCAAAATTATCTCCTGTTTATAGTTTAGATCAAGTAGATACAGACAAAGCGATAGATAAATTGCAGAGTTTTATTGACGAGTATCCTAATTCAACTTACTTGCCTGAGGCTAATAAAGTTGCTATTGAGTTGAGAAATAAACTTGAGAAAAAAGCATTTGAAAATGCTAAACAATACAATACAATATCAGATTTTAAAGCAGCTCAAATTGCTTTAGATAATTTTATAAGTGATTATCCCGGAACACCATTTAAAGAAGACGCTTTGTTTTATAAACTAGATTCAGCTTATAAATTAGCAATTAATAGTGTTCAACAAAAAATGGAAGAACGATTAAATACAGCAAAATCAGCTTATAATAGTTTGATTAAATTTAACGCAAGTACAAAATATAAAGCACAAGCCGATGAAATGTTGGCTAAGATTGATAACGATTTAAAACAATTTTCTAAATAAAAAGTCATGGATTTAAAAAAGACCAATGCACCAGTAAACACAATAACTTATAACAAAAATGTTATTGAAGAACCTACAGGGAATGTTTATGAAGCAATAACTATTATGGCTAAAAGAGCAAACCAAATTAACACAGAAATCAAAAAAGAATTGATTGAAAAGTTAGATGAGTTTGCAACTTACAATGATAGCT
>Ga0209572_1000681_pt1 | contig 41017 bp, 34 predicted proteins | sample EBPBio232012_DNA_FD_185867 | JGI IMG/M metagenome (GOLD analysis project Ga0209572, IMG submission 185867) | Wastewater treatment Type I Accumulibacter community from EBPR Bioreactor in Madison, WI, USA - Reactor 1_1/23/2012_ DNA (SPAdes)... | ecosystem: Engineered > Bioreactor > EBPR >...
AGATTGCCAGATGGCCTTATCAGTAAGATTGGTTTGCAAAGTGCTAAAATCTCAGTAGTGGGTAGAAACCTTGCAATCCTTTTCAAAAATACACCTCATATTGATCCTGAAGTGGATAGATTCGGTGGAAATTCACAAGGCTTTGCATATGGCGAATTGCCCAGTTCCAGAAGTTTAGGTTTTAATCTGAATCTTGGATTTTAAGTATTGATTATCAGGTAATTTAAATGGAATTAACTATGAAAAATAAAATAAAATTTCTCATTTTGACCTTGGTTCTTGGGCTTTCGGGCTGCACGGAGAGTTTTGATGAACTCAACACCGACCCCAACAACCCCACCAATATTTCGCCTCAATATCTATTGCCATATGCCATTGAAAAAACGGTGGACAGATACTGGGGAGGAAATGTCAGGTTTGAAAGATTAAATATTGATGGTACCATGCTTTGGATGCAGTATCTCGCACGCAACATTTACTCAAGCGAGGGAGATAACTATGGTATTACGCCTACTTTTTACAATAATACCTGGAAGTCTTTTTACACTGATGGTTTGGTGAATTTCCAAAGGATTATTTCTCAGTCAAAAGCTGATGGCAATATTCCAAATACCAACTATGAGGGAATTGCAATGGTAATGCGTTCATGGACTTTTATGTTGCTAACTGACCTTTATGGACCTATCCCATATAGTCAGGCTATCAAAGGCACTGCTGAAGAACCGGTATATACGCCTGTTTACGACAGCATGGAGGCTGTTTATTCAGGAATTTTGAAAGATCTTAAGGAAGCCAATGATAAGCTGAAAGTAGGTGGGCCGGCGGTTTCCGGTGATATTCTCTATTCGGGAGATATTTTGAAATGGAAAAAATTTGCCAATTCTTTAAGAGTTCGTATCGCCAACAGACAGGCAGCCAAGAAACCAGCTGAATCAAAAGCTATCCTGGCTGAAATTGTGGGTTCACCGGCACAATATCCAATTTTCACATCAAATGATGACAATGCCGTTTTGAAAAACACAGATTCTCGTCCTTCCAATAATGAATGGAACGAAGTAATGATAGTTGGTGGCCGTACCGACTGGAATCTTAGTAAAACGTTGGTTGATAAGCTTTCGGCTCTTTCCGATTCAAGGTTGTCAGTATTTGGGTCGCCTGTAAAAGGTGTATTTGAAGGAATTCCCAACGGTTTGCCAGATGCCATTGCCACTACTTATTTGAGCTCTGCGGCAACACTTGGTACTTATTTTACCAAAGCTTCTGCACCCAGTGTGTTAATGACTTATTCCGAATTGATGCTCGATTTGGCTGAAGCCACCATTGATGGCGACATCAGCGGAGACGCCGCTTCTTACTTCAAAAAAGGTGTGGAGGCATCATTTGCTCAGTTTGGTGCTCCATTTTCTGCCGATTATTATTCAAAAGTGGGTGAAATAAGCAAAGAGAAGGTTTTGGAGCAAAAATGGATTGCCCTTTTTGGTCAGGGCGTAGAAGCCTGGACGGAGTATCGTCGGACCGGTTATCCTGTTTTACCGGCAAAAGATCCCCGTGCGGTGTTTGAAAATGGTGGTATTTTACCCACCCGTTTACCATATCCGACCACGGAATATTCCTTAAATAAAGCCAAATTGGATGAGGGTATAAAGCTCATTGGTGCTGACAATATGCAGTCGAAATTATGGTGGACAGAAAAGTAATTTTTTATATTTAAAATTAATAAAAATGAAAAATAAAATATTGATAATCAGTTTTTTGATGCTTGGATTGATGTCGTGTGAGGTTGAAGATCCTTTTGTAGCAAGAGTGGTATCTCCCGTGTTGGTAGCAGTGATTGGAAGCGATGGAATACCCTCCAATGGCATGACTACCGAGCCTACAGTAACTGCCCCTGTTGCCGCCGATGCCCAGCTGAAAGTAAAAGTAATGGAATTGGATAAAACCGGAATCCTGGATTATAAAGTGGGGATTGATTCTATCCCGGTCAAAGGTCTTAAGCTTGCTTTTAAGTTGCGTTCCGGCACATTAATCAAAGAAGTTCAAACGGATGATTCAGGGGTGGCGAGCTTTAGCAGCACCTGGGCCAGTCTGGGAATTAGTACGCCCAAAGCAGGGAGTTCTGTAAAACTTACTGCTACCGGCACCTATAAGGATGTCCAGTTTTCCAAATACTTTATTCTGAGTGGGAAATAAACATTTTAAACTTGTATTAACCTTATCATCAAATATTTATAATAAAAAACATTTACTGAAATGGAGCAAAAATTAAACAGAAGAAATTGGCTAAGAAAAGGATTGTTGACTCTAGGAACAGTTGGGGCAGCACCACATTTATTCGAGGGGGCATTTGCCAATACACCTTTGCAGTTAGATAAAAACAACAACATCATTCTTAGTCCAAATGCCAAAGAGTATTTAATAAATAGCGAAGGACTTCCAAAAGGAATTTTTGCAAAACTCAATGCCAATGAGAATCCTTATGGCCCTCCAATGAGTGCACAGAATGCCATTAAAGAAGCCGTAGTTGGAGGTAACCGCTATGCCTGGAAAGAAATGGCAGACCTGATTGGTAAAATCTCTAAAAAAGAGGGTGTTTCTCCTGACCATATAATGATGGGGCCGGGATCGTCTGATTTGCTAGAAAAAGTGGCTATCGTGTTGTTTATGAAAGGCGGAAATATAGTTTCGGCTGACCCAACTTACATGTCATTGATTAAAGTGGCCGAATCGGTAGGTGCAAAATGGAAAGCTGTTCCCTGCAAAAATGACTGGTCTCATGATCTGAAAGCCATGGAAGCTGCGATTGACTCTGAAACTAAGCTCGTTTATATCTGTAATCCCAATAACCCGACCGGAGCTTTAACTGATGCCCAGGAGCTGGAAGATTTCTGCTCAAGAGTTTCAGAAAAGGTGCCTGTTTTTATCGATGAAGCCTATCTTGAGCTTGCCGACGGAAAAACCAAGTCGATGGTGTCACTATTAGGCAAAAAGAAAAATGTGATTATTGCCCGCACTTTCTCAAAAGTAATGGGAATGGCCGGTATCAGAGTGGGTTATGTAGCCGCTTTGCCTTCATTTTTGGAAGATATCAACAAAATCACCCGTGGCGGAATGGGAATTTCCTATACTTCAATATTGGGTGCCACTGCCGCCATTGATGACAAGGAATTTCAGGATATGAGCATCAAGCTCAATGCCGAAGCCAAGGAATATGTTTATACTGAACTTAAGAAAATGGGGTATTCTTACATCCCTTCTTATACCAATTTTATCTTATTCCCAATAAATATGGATGGGAAAGATATGCTCAAAAAAATGACCGAAAAAGGAGTTGGCGTAAGGGCTTTCCAGATTCAGGGCAAAAACTATTGCAGAGTGAGTATTGGTACCATGGACGAAATGAAGCTTTTTGTGAAGTCATTTGGTGAAATCTCATAATATCAGGTAAAACATCCTGACCGGCTGCATTGTCGGTCAGGATTATTAACTAAATAATTTAATAGCAAATACTTATGAGTGATGCTTTACAAAAATCACTGGTACTCATATTGCTGATAGCCCTGGGTTATTTTCTCAGATCAAAGTTTAAGTCCAAAGAAATGGTTGGCGGTATCAAAGAATTGGTACTGACAATAGCTCTGCCTGCTACCATTTTTACGGCATTGATGAAAATCCCGCTGGACAGGTCATTGATGATTGTTCCCTTGATTACAATTCTTTTCAATATTTTTATTTTTTACGTGATTCCGCCGGTGCTGGGATTCTTTACCATTGATAAAGATAGTCCAACCGGAAGGTCAATTCTGATGCTGATGCCCTCATTGGCACCGGGTTTATCGGCATTCCCGTTTATTGTCGAGTTTTTGGGGCAAAAAAGCCTTGCTATGGCTGCTATGGCCGATGTCGGAAATAAAGTTTTTGTCCTCATTTTTCTTTACATTTTTGCTTTAAATCTCTTTTTAAAACAAAATAAAGGTCAAAAATCAAACCTATGGAGCAAAATAAAGAGCTTGCTGATAAGTTTGGTGAAAGAACCTATCAACTCCATTATTTTCGTTGCCATTTTTCTTCTTTCGATTGGGATTGGATACGATGCTCTGCCGCGTTTGGTAACTGACATTTTCGACAAAACCAGTGCGATGATGACTCCACTGATTCTGATTTTCATTGGTTTGGCCGTCGAGCTGAAACAAAGTAAAAAACGGGTGATTGTAAGCCTGTTGTTTTTTCGGGCAGGAGTAAGTGTGCTTTTTAGTGCGATGGTCATCATGCTATTTAAAATCTCAGACCCAACTCAGGTTCTTCTGGCATTGGTGATTCCGCTTAGTTCGGCAAGTTTCTGGCCTTTTGCCCATATTTCGGCATTTAATCTCAAAGAAGATCAATTGGAAATCCCTAAGGAGAAAAGGACTTTTAATGTGGAGTTTGCTGTTTTGATATTGGCATTTTCGCTTCCTTTTAGCTCTGGTTTGATCCTCAGCATCTTGTCTATGGGAAAAGTATTTGCCCATCTTGGAGCCATATTTGCACTTGGGACAGTTCTGATTTTGATAAGTGTGCTTCCGGTGTTAATCGCCAAATTATCGGTCAGATTCTCCAACTCAATGATTAAAAATTAACCCTTTACTATTCTGTTATATTTTTACCGGAAGTCATATTTTTGGCTTTCGGTTTTTTTTTAACTGAAAATCTCAAAAGATATTTCCATACCTTTAAAAGGTTTTCGGGTAACAAAAATGGGTTAAATGCTGCCTCCGTCTTTTTCTTTGGCTTTGATTATCTCTACACTACGGGTTCTTTCTTCCTCAATTTTCTTTTCTTTTTCAAAATTGATTCCGTAGGAGGTGGGTTGTTTGATGTTGTCATACCGACTTTTTTCCAGTGCATTTTCACATTGTTTGATAAGCGAAAACACCATTTCGTCTTTTAGGCCTTCATCGAGTGCAGTCTGATAAAGGCCAATCGCTCTTTTAAGGTAATCGGCACGAGCCTCGGCGGTTCTTTGACTGGCCGCCATCCTTTGCAAGTCTGAGGCTTGCTCTAGTGATAGGCGGGGTAGCATGCCCCGATTGGGATCATAAGGGTTAAGCACAATCAACTCGCTCATGTGTTGCTTGGCAATTTCATATTTTCTGTATGCCTTGTAATCCAGGGTTTTTTTCCACAAATACATGGCTCTGGAGCTATTGCTTATCTGAGATTCGATGGTGTGGTCTCCCTGGAATTCAGGTATTTTCAAAATATTTCTATACTGGAAAAAAGCATCCCAATACCTGCCCGCTTTAAAGTATTCATCAGCCTCTTCTTTCAAATAATTTCTTGATTGAGCAAAGGTGCTGCTTGCTGCCAAACCCAAAATCAGAATTAATCTAAAAGCAAAATTCATATAAGTATTTGATTTTTAAATTATAACAAGTTCTATTAGTATATTTATTCCAATAATATTGCCAGTTTTTATACCTTAACGATTATTTTTGGTAAAAAATTTTACAAAATTTCCGAATCTATCTATAATCACCCGAATCAGTCCTTCGGAGCTTATATTGCTGAGCTTCAATTACGCCTGAGCCAGTCATGGATTGAAATTGAACCCGGATTGTGGCTTTTGCCTGCTTTTGACTTCAAAATTCGGTATTTGAAAGTGGGATCTAAAGTTTTTTTTGAAGAAAATACACTTCGTGTTTGGGAGGATCAGTGGCTGGGTGCTCCAGAAATAGTAAAATCCAGACTTGAATCTCGATTTGATTTAAACCCTACCTTACCTGCAAGAGTTTGTGAGGTGAGAAGGATCAATCAATCAGAATCTGAAGCATTTTTAAATAAAAACCACCTTCAGAAGTCAGCTGGAGCTAAATTGAAATATGGTTTATTTTTACCACAGAGATATTTCAGGTTGTTGCTGTCAAAAGGTTATGTGTTTGATAATCAGAGAGAATTGTTGGTCGCAGTAATGACTTTTACTGCCGGAAAAAAGTATTATATTGGTAATGAAATTGTTAATTCATTCGAATTGGTAAGATTTGGTACTTTGACCAATTTAAATGTGATCGGTGGGTTTACGAAATTGATGCGTTTTTTTGTGAATGAAAAAAATCCCGGAAACATTATGACTTACGTGGATGCAGATTGGTCTGATGGACAGAATTTTAAGAAAATGGGCTTTGAATTTATTGAAAAAACACAACCGGTTTATTACAAAATTGGTAGCCATTATGAGAGAATAACGGTCACAGGTGAGGAAGCCTTCGATGTGTATAATTCCGGGAGTTTGAAATTTATCAAAAATGGATTACAACAGTAAAAATATTCCGATAATACTTGGACCCACGGCTTCAGGAAAAACAAGCTTAGCGGTGAGCCTTGCCGGGAAAATTGGCGGGCAAATCGTAAGTGTAGATAGCAGGCAGGTGTATCGGGGTATGGATATTGGTACCGGAAAAGACCTGAAAGAATATAATTTGAATGGGGAAAATATCCCTTATCACCTGATAGATATCCTTGATGCCGGCGAAAAATATAATCTGGCGAGGTTTCAAGAAGATTTTCCAATTGCTGTCGAAAAGATTTTGAATGAAAATAGCCTGCCAGTTGTCTGTGGAGGCACAGGAATGTATCTGAGCAGTATTTTGTCTGAAAAAGAATACACCAGCGTACCGGAAAATCCTGAGTTGCGAATGAAACTGGAAAAAATTTCTTTACCACAGCTCAGATTTTTGTATCTCGCTTATAATCAAGATTTAAATATTGATCAGTCCACAGCCAAAAGACTTATCAGAGGAATTGAAATTGCCGATTATATTTCAAAAAATCCTGATTTTAAATTCAAAATTAAGGAGTCAAAATACCGTTTCAAGGTATTTGGGCTAAACCCACCGATTGAGGTTAGACGTAAAAAAATATCAGAAAGACTTAAACACCGGATAGAAAATGAAGGTCTGATAGCAGAAATAGAAAAATTACTTGAAAAGGGGATTTCTCATGAAACTTTGCAATATTATGGGCTGGAATACAAATACTTGTCTTTGTATTTGCAAAAATTACTTTCCTTTGAGGAAATGCAAACCAAACTTGAAACCGAAATTCACCGTTTTGCAAAAAGGCAGATGACTTTTTTTCGTAGTATGGAAAAAAATGGGGTTTCAATAAATTGGCTACCATTTGAGCTTTCAACCGAAGAAAAGTTGAAGATAATCAGAGAAGAAATATGAAAAAGTGGCTGACATGCTTGTTGTTTTTTGGGTGTTTTTATGTGAATGCACAATCCAACGCTGTTTTGGTACTTGAAGCAACCAGCCAGCCAACAATACAAGAAAAGCTTAATTTTTATGCTTCTCAGTTTAACCTCACTTTTCAATTTTCTAATAAAATCACTACCGAAAATATTAATGGAAAAGGAGCTATACTTTTATTAGATTTTGACGACAATGTTTTGGATATCAGACAAAACAACTTGATTCTTAATTTTTTGAATAGTGGTGGAGGCTTGATGGCTTGCGGGCCGTCAATAAAAGAAAAATACCGATGGAATTGGCTTGAAAGTATTTTAGGCGTAAAAAGAAAGAAACCCATTGAGATATTTTCGGGTGAAATTATTACCCTTAAATCCATAGGGCAAACCGAACTTTTGCCCATTTGGTCGCTAAACAACACCCAACTCACTGGTATTAACCCTGCAAAAAATCTGACCCCGGTTTTGATGGATTTTTCTGGAAATAATCTGGCGTGGACAGGAAAGACAGATAAAAAATCTAAAATATTTGTTACGACTTTTTCGCCTGATACATTAAATCTTGACAATCAAAATTTCAGAATGCACTTTTTGGGCGGAATAAAAAGTGTTTTAAATGCCCAAAATATTGCTGAAAAAGTGGAATTGACGCTTCCCGATGAAATTCAGTTTCACACCGATACGCTGTTAAAAACTCCTGCGAGATTAAAAAAACTCCTGATGTTGCCTCATGAAAAGCTTTTGCTGATTGGAAGAAATGATAGTATTTTTATTTATGATATTAATGATGCAGAAATCAGGAATTTGGGAATTACACATGGAATAGGAGAGGCTCTTGGCCTTAGTGCAGATCCCGAATTTTCAGTAAATCAAAGCCTTTATGCCTATTTTCGTGACTCCTCCAATGCTTTTTTTGCCAAAAAATTAAAGCTTGACCTGCAGCTAAATTGGGAAGATTTTCAATCTTCATCCACCTTACCTGTATTCAGTTCATTTTTTGTAAAACCCGATACATCTTCCTTAACTCATTTCTCATTTCCTGAATATTATTTTGGGAAAAGAATTTACTTAAATTCAGAAAACAGTCTCTCTGTAGATACCTATTCCGAAAATGATGAATTGATTTCAACTGAGCCGTTTGTCCTTAATTTCCCGGGAGAAAATTTGATTTCTCTGGCCTTTTCATCATTCGGGGTGATGTATCTGGCTGTAGATGATTGGGTTAAGATCATCGAATACAATAAAGACGGGAAATTTATGCAGAAGCCCGAATTTGAATATGCCTCCATTCCTCAAAAAAATGGGCAGGCAAAAATAACCTTGAAGGTTAAAAATCCTGATTCTCAGGTAAAATACAAATGGGAAATCAATGGAAGAGAATTCACTGGACAAAATATCAGCGTATCTCAAAAAAGGAAATCTAAATTGGAGGTAAGGCTAAAAGCTATTTCTTTGTCTGGGAAGGTGTTTAGCAATAATGAAACGCTGGAAATAAAATAAAAAAAGGTGACAAATCATAGACCTGCCACCCTTTTGGTTTGTACTGTTTTAGTACTTAATGAAATTCCCCTAAATATCTTTCGGCGTCAAGGGCTGCCATACAGCCCGAACCCGCAGCTGTAATTGCCTGACGGTATATTTTGTCCTGAGCATCACCACTGGCAAATACCCCAGGGATATTTGTTCTTGAGCTTCCTTTTTCTACGATCAGATATCCTGCATCATCCATGTCAAGATAACCTTTGAAAATATCGGTGTTGGGTTGGTGACCAATGGCTACAAAGAATCCATCCAGGGCGATTTCTTTGGTTTCACCTGTAACTTTATTTCTCACTCTTACACCAGTTACGCCATTATCTCCCAATACTTCCTCAGTTTCAGTATTGAATAGTATCTCAATATTCGGCGTATTTTTTACTCTTTCCTGCATGATGGTCGAAGCCCTGAATTCATCACGACGTACCAGCATGGTTACTTTTTTACAAAGTTTCGACAAATAATGAGCCTCCTCACAAGCGGTGTCTCCGGCACCTACAATAGCCACATCTTTACCTCTGTAGAAGAATCCGTCACACACTGCACAAGCCGATACACCCATGCCGTTAAGTCTTTGTTCTGACTCCAGCCCAAGCCATTTGGCCGATGCACCTGTAGCAATGATTACCGCTTTGGCGGTTATTTCGTGTGTCTCATCAACGATTACTTTATGGGCAAGAGGAGTAGAAAAATCTACCGAAGTAGCCATGCCATATCTGTTGTCTAAACCAAATCTTTCAGCTTGTTTTTGCAGGTCCTCCATCATCTGAGGTCCCTGGACGCCGTCCGGGTAACCCGGGAAATTTTCAACGTCATTGGTGATTGTCAATTGTCCTCCGGGTTGCATTCCCTGATACATTACAGGTTTCAAGCCAGCTCTTCCGGCATAAATAGCAGCGGTGTAACCTGCAGGGCCCGAACCCAATATTAAAAGTTCTACGTTTTCTTGCGTCATTATACTTTATTGTTCTTTCTAATTAAATCAAAAATCTGGTCACAAAGTTCAGAATTTTAAGCCTGAATTCCATGACAAATGTTACAATTCAGCTTTTAGTTTCTTTTTTTTGTAAAATGAGTTTTACAAAAATTTAAGTTCAATTCTGCGGTTAAGCTGCCTGTTCTCCTCCGAATCGTTTTTGACTTTTGGAAGCGTTTCTCCAAACCCTTTTGCGTTGATTCTTTCTTTTCCAATGCCTGCGTTTACCAGAAAATCAACTACAGAATTGGCTCTTTTTTTAGATAGATCAAGATTAAAAGCGTCGTTGCCGACATCATCTGTGTGCCCCGAAATCTCTACTTTTAAGGTTTGATTTTTGGATAAAATATCTTTCAGTTTATTCAATTCTATGTCTGATTCTTTTCTTAAAATCGAGCTTCCACTATCAAAAAATATATTCTGGAGTACTTCTATTGCATCTTTTTCAATTTTTTGCATATGAATATCCAGCTGATTGGAAGAAGTCTTTCTTGAAAAGTCAAATTTTACACTTTTAAAAAAATAATTTGGAGTTTCCACATACATCACATATTCCCCATCGCCCGGCAAAATCACCATATAATCACCGGTAATGGGGTCAGAAAGAAATTTAGATACTTTTTGGCCGGTAACCGTATTGACAAGTTCAATACTCGAGTAAAGCGGCTTCTGGGTCTTTTGGTCTAAAACATAGCCTTTTAAGTAGAAAGTCCGGTCAATTTTATCTGACAACTCTACCGGAATCGTAAATTTAAAAAGTTTGACACTGTTGTCTTTGTCCACTGAATAATACGCTGATTGCCCATCGGCGGTAATAAAAAGGGAGAGTTCGTCATCTGGCGTGTTAATCGGATATCCTAAATTGACAGACTCCAGGCTTTTCAGGTTTTTGATGGTGGTCAGGTAAATGTCAAATTTTCCCAGTCCGGGTTTACCATTGCTCGAATAAAACAACGAAAAGCCGTTGGCATGGATAAACGGTGAAACCTCATCGAGATTGGTGTTTATTCCCGGACCCAGATTAATGGCTTTCATCCAATGCCCGTTTTCATCCTGCTGGCTCATCCAGATATCCTTTTTCCCCTGACCAAAAGGCCTTTCCGACGAAAAAAACAATTTGGAGCCATCGGAAGACAAACTGGGTTGTGAATCCCAGAATTTTGAATTTACGTTTTCACCCAGGTTTTTAGGCGTTGACCATTGGTCTCCTTCTCTTTTGGTGATGAATAAATCACAGCTTCCAAATCCTTCACGTCCTTCGCAGGAAGTAAAAACCATGATTTTGCCATCAGCCGAAATACTGCAGGTACCTTCATTATAAGGTGTATTTATCTCTGAAGCTATGCTTTTTGGAGCAGTCCAGGTTTCATTTTTTTTGACTGAAAAATAAATATTTTCGTCTTCCTCATTGCCACGGGCAGTAAAAATAATAGTTTGATTGTCGGCAGTTAGTACAGGGAAATATTGCTTGTCTTTAAAGTTAATTATGGGCTCAATAGGCTCGGGTTTTATATTGAGTGGATGAGCAATGGCCTCGAGGCCGAATTCAACAGATTTGAGTTGTTTGAGCAATTGTTGGTAGATTATCGAATTTTTGTTGGTGTTTTGCAGAGAAACTGTCAGGTACTTTTTAGCATCTTCAAATTCATGTTTTTCCAGTGCTCGAGAGCCCAGATACGTATATGCCTGCACAAAATTCACTTTGGCTGAATCTTTGGCAACGGTATTTTTATAGAAAAAAGTAGCTTTTGGCTGATTTTTGTAAGATTCATAAATCTGACCCATCCTGAAATGGGCTTCCTGAAGACTGGAATCTTTCTCAAAGTATTTGTTGAAATTGTTTACTGCCGACTCATAGTTCCGCTCCATGAAATCTTTCTTTCCTTTTTCGAAAAATTGCAGGGCTTTTTTGTCCTGAGCAAAGATTTGGTTGGAAAATAAGAAAAACAAAAACAGTAAACGATTGAGAAACTTCATCACAAAGTGGTATTTGTTGGTATTTGATAAAACAAAAACTAATCCAGATTATTTTAAGTCGATATCAAACTTAAAACGATAGAAAATTGTCTTTATTTTTGGGTTTTCATTAGCAAAAATAATCAGATGATCGAATTTTACTCTTTTTTTAAAGCTTTTCATATAATTGGATTTGTAAGTTGGTTTGCAGGGTTGTTCTATCTGGTGCGTATGTTTGTATATCATGCAGAAGCAGAAGATAAGCCGGCAAGCATAAGAGAAGACTGGAAAAAACAATTTACACTCATGCAATGGAGGGTTTATAAGATTATTACCACTCCTGCAATGGTGATTACCTGGTTGTTTGGTACCTTAATGTTGGTGAGCGTTCCCAGTCTTTTCCAACAGAGCTGGATATGGGTTAAGCTCGTTTTGTTAATTTTACTCACTGTCTATCATTTTTATTGTAAGCAGGTTATAAAAAAACTGGAATCGGGCGATACCAGTAAATCCTCATTTTATTTCAGACTTCTTAATGAGGTTCCGACTTTGTTTTTGGTTGCCATTGTGATTTTGGCTGTTGTTAAAGACGTACTCAATTTTCTGGGTTTATTTTTAGGGGTAATAGCATTTGGGGTGGTTCTTTTCTATGCAGCAAAGATGTATAAAAATAGCCGCGAAAAGAATAGTAGTCTTTAAACCGTAGATTTCGAAAAAATTAAGCCAGACCTTTCTTTAAATAACCAATATGAGTTTTAAAAATACATTAATATTATTTTTGTTTACCTTTTTCCAGGCAAAAGCACAGCTTTCCACCACTAATTTACCCATATTTATCATTGATACCGAAGGAAAAGCCATCGTTGATGAACCCAAAACCAATGTTAAACTCAAAGTGGTCTATAATGGTGAAGGGAAAATCAACAGTCTAACAGATAAGGTATTTCATTATGATTCTTACGCCGGGTTTGAATACCGCGGTTCCAGTTCACAATCTTTCCCTAAAAAACCATATGGCTTTGAACTTAGAAATGAAAAGGGGGAAAATAATCCCATAGCTCTTTGTGGTCTTCCAAAAGAATCAGACTGGATTCTGTTTGCATCTTATAATGAAAAAAGTCTGATGCACAACGTGTTAAGTATGAGTATTTCCCGGCAATTTGGGATGTATGCCAGTCGCACAAGATATGTGGAAGTAGTGATTAACGGGTCATATCAGGGGGTGTATGTTTTGATGGAGAAAATCAAGGTTGATAATGACCGGGTTGACATTGCCAACCTTAAAGAAACAGACTTAAGCGGAGATGAACTCACAGGAGGATATATAATCAAAATCGACAAATCGACAGGGAACAATTTGGGGAGTTTTGTTTCCAATTATTCCAATAAATACGGCAAAAGGGCTGAGTATTTTTATCATTTACCCAAAACCATCAACAGCACTCAGAAAAGTTACATCATGGGCGTAGTTCGGAAGTTTGAGGAGGCTGTATATGGACCTAACTACAAAGATCCCGAGCAAGGTTATCAGAAATATATTGACATGAGTTCGTTTGTTAAAATGTTTATCGTCAATGAAGTATCCAGAAATATTGATGGCTACAGAATAAGCTCCTATTTCTATAAAGATAAAGACTCTAAAAACCCCAAACTGGTAGCCGGGCCACCCTGGGACTATGACATCAGCTATGGAAATGCCGACTATTGTCTGGGAAACCGATATGATTTGTGGGCCTATGGCTTTAATGATATTTGTTCCGGCGATTTCTGGCAGGTTCCGGGCTTCTGGGACCGCATGATGAACGACCCCTATTTTATCGCGGAGCTCAGAACGCAATATTTTGAGGCAAGAAAATCCGGTGGCATTTTGCATGAAGATCATCTGATGGCAGAAATCGATGGATTCGCAAAGGAGCTCAACGAAGCACAAGCAAGGAATTTTCAGAAATGGAATATTCTGGGTCAGTATGTTTGGCCCAATCCTCAGCCTGTACAAACCACCTGGCTGGGAGAAGTAAATGAACTCAAAACCTGGCTTAGAAACCGTTTGAGATGGCTTGATCAAAATATGCCGAAAGAATTTGTAACTTTAAGTACTGAACCATCCGTAGAGTCAATATCTTTTAAAGTAACTCCCAATCCTTTTTTAGAGAAACTTCATATTTTAATAGATTCTGATGAAAATCAGGAGGTTAGAGTTAATTTGACTACTGCCGACGGAAGGCATATTAAGGAAAGAAAGGTGATGTTGGCCAAAGGTAAAAATGAGATTGAATTTGAGCATATTTCGGAGGTAGGAAATGTATTCCTTGTTGAGGTGCTATCCAATTTGGGTATAAGAAAGATACAGAAAGCCGTAAAAGTCAACTGATTTACTTTAAGGTCTTAATAAATAAAAAAAGCCCAATAATCAATCAAAAACCGAATCAATCGTCAATAGAATCAATCGTCAATAGAATCAATCGTAAATCGAATCAATCGTCAATCAAATCGCTTCTCTGACCATCAACTTATGCTCAATGCCATCTTCAATATAATCCTGGTATATTGATTTAAATCCAAAAGATTCATAAAACCGTTCCAGATATGCCTGTGCACCTATTTTTATGGGTTTGTTACCAAACAATTCCTGAATTTTATTAACTGAATACCCAAATATTATCCTGCCGTAACCTTCTTTTCTTACAGCAGGGGCAGCTACCACCCTTCCAATTGATAAAAATCCCTCGTAGTAGTCGTTTTCATCAAAAAGTCTGGTATATGCCACTATTTGACCATCAGATTTTTTGGCCATACAATGCCAGGCTTTCTGATCTTTGAAATCCAAATCAGAAAAAACGCAGTTTTGCTCCACAATAAAAACTTCCTGCCGTAGCCACATGATTCTGTACAGCTCATCGGTACTTAATTCTTCGAAAGGTTTACATTCCAGATTTAGCATATTATTTTTGCCAAATTTTAAATTTATGCTGGTCGATTTTCATACTCATCAAACGACACCCGATGCTAAAGTAAGAAAACTTAGCAATATTTCTCTCAGTCGAAAGATAATTGAGGCTGTCGATCAATTTGAATTTAAACCTGAACTTATCTATTCGGCGGGGATTCATCCCTGGGATATTGAGCCCGAATTTCTCCACGAATCTTATGATTGGTTGGAGATTTTCCTGAAAAATCCTCAGGTTAAAGTATTGGGAGAGTGTGGTTTAGATAAAATAAATGGCCCTGATTTTATAATTCAGGAAGAAGTTTTTGTTAAACAAATTAGAATAGCCGAGCATTTTAGAAAACCTTTGGTGATCCATTGCGTCAGGAGTTTTAATGAGCTTTTGGCCATAAAAAAACTCATTAATCCAAAGGTGCCTATGGTAATTCATGGCTTTAACAAAAATGCCGAAACTGCAACCATGATGATTGAAAAAGGTTTTTTGCTTTCGTTTGGCTATGACCTTATCATGAATGATAAACTACAGCAAGTTTTTGCAGGGTTATCACTGGAAAAGGTTTTATTCGAAACTGACAATATGCCTGACTTGAAAGTTTATGATGTCTATAAAAAAGCTGCCGAAATAAAAAAAATACCTGTTGAGCAACTTACTGAAATTATTTACCAGAATTATCTCGAATTATTTATATGAAAGATCTCGCCTGGCTCTCGCGTAGTGAGCTATTGATTGGAAAACAAAACATAGAAAAACTACAAAATTCACATGTGCTTATTGTTGGTTTGGGTGGAGTGGGCTCTTTCGCAGCCGAGTTTATCTGTAGGGCAGGAGTGGGCGAAATGACGATTGTCGATGGTGATGTGGTTGATCCTACTAACCGCAACCGCCAGCTTCCGGCTTTGTTTACCACCCATGGTGTGCCCAAAGCCCAATGGATGGGGGAGAGGCTGCTGGCAATCAATCCGGAATTGAAACTGCATGTGATTCAGGATTTTCTTACGCCTGAAAAATGTGAAGTTTTGCTTCAAAACCACTTTGATTATGTGATGGATTGCATCGATAGTATAACCCCCAAACTCACTTTACTTAGTGTAGCTGCCAGGACCAACCAACGCATCGTAAGTAGCATGGGAGCCGGGGGCAAAACTGACCCAACAAAGATCAGGGTGGCCGACTTGTACGACACTATGGTGTGTAAACTGGCATTTTATATCAGAAAAAGACTTAAAAAGCTATCAGTAGGAGCAGGGATTAAAGCGGTTTTTTCGACCGAAGAAATGGATAAAAATTCCCTGATCCTAACGGATGGAAGTAATTTCAAGCATTCAGCCTACGGGACAATTTCCTACCTTCCGGCTACATTTGGAGGAGTAGCGGCATCAGTAGTGATTCGTGATCTGATCGGCATAAAGATAGCCACCGAAAAAAGACCTAAAAATCTCAGAAAAAGCAGAATAGCCAAACCCGGGAAATGATTCTAGGTTTACGGACTCAGCCTTTCTCGTTTCCAGATATTTCCCTCGAGCGTATATAGCAGGCGGTCATGCAATCTGTTAGGTCTTCCCTGCCAAAATTCTATGCTTTCAGGTCGTAGCAGGTAGCCTCCCCAATACTCAGGCTTGGGGACAACGGCTTCATTTTTGAATTTTTCCTGAAAATAAGCCAGTTTTTCATCAAGGATCTCCCGCCCTGCAATCACCTCACTTTGATTGCTTACCCAGGCACCAATCTGGCTTTCTCTTGGTCGCGACCAGAAATACTCCTGAGACTCTTCAAGTGAAATTTTTTCAAATATTCCTTCAATTCTTACCTGTCTTTCCAGTTGATCCCAGAAAAAAGTCATATTGCCAAAAGCATTTTCGGCCAATTCGTGCCCCTTGTGGCTACTATAATTGGTGAAAAATACAAAGCCACGGGCATCAAATCCTTTTAATAATATTACTCTGGATTTAGGCTTATTTCCACTAATAGTGGACAAAACCATGGCATTAGGCTCTAAAATGCCTGATTTAAGGGCATTGTCAAACCACTCTGAAAACTGGCTCATCGGATCAAGGCTTGCAAGTTGTTCGGTGAGTTCATGTTTGGTGTAATTTTGACGAAGTTTCGAAATATCTGTATCTCCCATAATTATCAACCTTTGTTATTATTATTACGTATTATTATTAAATTTGCATCACAAATAGCATCAAAAATTTTAATGATCGAACCTAGTTTAGAACCAGCCAGCAACATTGATGAAAATACAAACATCAATGCCGAAAACCAAATTTCGGAAACTCCGGAAACTATTGTTTCTGTCGAGGAAGAAATTTCACAAGAGTCAACTACTGAAATAACCGAGTCTGAGCCTCAAAGGTCAGAAATTATTTCGGAGGAAAAAATGACTGATATCACCGCAGATGCCACACCTGTAGAAAATATGGCTGAGCCTATAGGTGAACCAGATTCTGATTTGGTGGGGGAAACCTCAGATAATCAGGAAGATTTGGAAGAAATCGAAGAGATTTCGAATGTATCTCATTTTGATGATGATTTTAGTAATTATTCCAAAAAAGATTTTGTTGACCTGGCTGACAAAATGCTGCACGCCATGCAGTCACGCAATATTAGTGTAGCCGATGTTAAAAATATTGACAATGTTTTGAAAATTGTACGGGCTGCTTTTGATGACCTGCAGGCTCAGGAAAAAGCTGAAGCCCGAAAACTATATATAGCCGAAAACGGGAATCAGGAAGGATTTGATTTCAGAAATGACAATTACGCTATTCGTTTTGAAGGTATTTTGATTCAAATCCGCGATCAAAGACAGTCTTATTTCCAAAGACTTGAAAGAGAAAGGGAAGATTATTTTGAAGTAAAAACCCGTTTGCTGCAACAACTCAGAGAAATTGTTGATACGGAGGAAAAAGGAGAATCAAAAAACAATTGGGACGCTTTCAAAAAATTGCAGACCGAATGGAAAAATGCTGGAAACGTTAATTCTCCTCATAATGGCTCCCTCTGGTCGGCGTATAACGCACTTGTAGACAGGTATTTTGATATCAGAAGCATCCAAAATGAGCTAAAAGACCTTGATCGCAAGAAAAATATCATAGCTAAGGAGGGTCTGGTTATAAAAATTGAAGCCATAGCTGAAGAATTGAAGGATTCGCCCTTGACTAATGTAGTTTTAAAGAAAGCCAATGATCTTTTGGCTGAATATAAGCACATTGGGCCGGGAATCAGAGAAGAACAGGATGCTCTTTGGGCAAGGCTAAAAGCAGCTTTTGATGTAATTTATGAGAAAAAAAGAGAGCTAAGCAAAGAAAACCAAACGCTCCTGGAAGATACCTATAAAGCAAAAGCTCAAATACTGGAAAACCTGAAGGCTTATTTGACTTTCCAAAGTGACAGCATCAATGAGTGGAACGCCAAATCGAAAGAGGTGATCGAGATTCAGGAGCAATGGAATGCCATAAAAGGTGCCATGCCGCGTGAAAAAGGTAAAGACGTAAGCAAAGATTTCTGGCATTCACTCAAGCAGTTTTTCAAAAACAAAAGTGAGTTTTTTGCCAAGCTGGAAGCCAAAAGAGAGGCCAATTATAAAGCGAAAGAAGAACTTTGTATAGCTGCAGAAGAGATTCTGGCAACTGGAGACCATTCTGCTCCAAATACCAATAAGATTATTGATCTTCAGAAAAAATGGAAGACTATTGGTCATGTGCCTGAAAAATACAAAGACACCCTTTATAATAGATTTAAAGCTACCTGTGATCAGTATTTTGATCTCAAACGCAACGAGACCAAAGCACAGGATTCGGAATATGATGCCAATTTGGCCGCTAAAATTGCCATCTGTGAAGAAGTGGAAAGAGCAACCTCAGAAGGTAATTCGGAGCTTTCGAAACTCTCTGAATACAAGAAGAAATTTGCTTCGATAGGATTTGTTCCCCGTAAAAATATGCAGGAGATTCAGGCCAGGTTCATAAAAGCTATTAATGACTATGTGAAGGCCTCTTCTAACATTGATAAATCAGAGAAAGACAAACTGATGCTTCAAAATGAAGCTGAAATTGTACTCAAGTCGGGTGGAAACTCCAAAAACCTGGAAAAACAGGAAGGAGAGATTCGTAGAAAAATCAAAACCCTGGAGGAAGAAATCACCCTCACAAAAAACAACATTGAGTTTTTTGGGTATTCTAAAAACGCAGAAAAACTTAAAGAAGAGTATATGAAAAAGGTGAGAAAAGCCGAGTTAGAGCTTAAAGACCTTCAGGATAAATTGAAGCTGATTACAGCTACGATTTGATTTCTGTGATTTTCAGACACTTATAAAAAAGTTTAGAAAATTTTAAAAAATGATTTGCGTGGTGCAAAATTTGGTCTTAATTTTGCACCACAATTAAGGAACGCCTCCTTAGCTCAGCTGGTAGAGCAACTGATTTGTAATCAGTAGGTCATTGGTTCGATCCCGATAGGGGGCTCACTGAAAATAAGAGAGTTACAGAAATGTAGCTCTTTTTTTTATGCCTATGTGCAATACAATGTGCAATACATTTTAGACTTTCATTTTTTATAAATGTTAATAAAAATTCGCAAATAGTATCATAAATATTTGTATTACGAATTTTTCATTGTAAATTTGAATTTCATTAAAATCCGCAAAACCAATGAACCAAATTTTTCTATCAGGCTTTGACCTGAATCATCTCCTTGAGGAATTAAGGAGTATCGTTAAAGAGGAAATCTCAGGACTTAGAAATGAATCTACTACTTCCTCAGAGGGCAATGACCCTTTCATGGATATTTTCGAAGCTGCTAAGTTTTTGAAAAAATCCAAACAGACATTGTACCAGTACTGCTCTACTTCCAAGATTCCCCACTATAAACGTTGTGGGAAAAACTACTTCAAAAAGTCAGAGTTAGAAGCGTGGTTGACCGAAGGTAAAGTTACCACCTCTAATCAGGCAAAATCAATTATTTTTACTAAAAAATTCACCAAAACTTTATTAAAATGAAAGATGAAGAATTAAAAGATCAAATGATTAATTTCAGAATTCCGGCAGAATTAAAAGAGAAGGTCTTATTTGAAGCACAAAAAAGTAACCTAACAATTACGAAGTGGCTATTGAAATGCATAAATAATGAGTTAAGACCTAAAGTAGCTAAAGTCGAAAAGAAAGTGGATGTAAAACCTCTCACTAAGGAGACCAGTGAACAGCAAAGCTTACTTTGGGGATTGCTGTTTGCAATATTTGTAATTCTACTTTTGTGGGTGATTAATGTTGTAAAGGATAAAGACAAATATACTTTAATATAGACCATACTTGTTCGTTTTTTTTCCAAAACCTTTGGGCCTTTTTTGAAAGGCCCTTTTTTATACCCCTTAATAATAATTGCTAATTTTTTTCTTTAAGGTCAGTGGCCCGTTCTTTGTAATTTTTCCAAATGCTCTCCCATGCTGTGATCCTTTTTTTCAGACTTATTTGAGCAAGCTGTTATTTAACTCCTCAAATATTATAATTCATTGGTTTCAATTATCCCTATTTATCTTGATCATAAAATGTTTTAAAATTGATTACCTAAGTATTGGATTCGCCGAAAGCCAGCTTTTTGTATTACATTTTTGTATTATTTGATGTATTACAAGATTATTTTTGAAAAGCTGCCAAATTTAAAATATCCGTTACTCCCCCGTTTACTGGCTTTGTTTACGGCTTGTTTACTCCATGTATACAGCTTGTATACGGCCTGTTAATGTAGTTAACAGGGGAGTAACGGGCGTTTACGGGAAGATTAATTTTTAAAAACCAAAAAGCACACCCTTTCATTTTATTTTAATTGTAATACGGAATAGGTTTTTCAGTAAAAATTTTCTCATTTTCACCTCGGTTTATAGTTTTTACCTAGCAGAATTTTCCACTTTTGTACCGAATAATAAATATTCCAAAATGAATTAACCAAAATTTAGGACGAGAGGAAGATTTTTTTAAATTTGTACTAATCCCCGATTAACTATTATGAACAGACCACTGGATACTGCCACACGATTGCGTGCCCTATTGGTATTTAAGGCACTGGTCGAAAATCCATTCCATTATTCTATCAAAGATTTCTCCCAATTGTATAATGTTTCGAAAGATGCTATCAGAACTGATCTTGAAGAAATAAAAAATGCTGGTTTTGATGTGGCCTTTGATCGGAAATTTCGGTATGCATTGGTAGATAATGCTACCACCAAACACCTTCAGGAAATTTTGTATTTAAATGAGGCAGAAAAAGAGCTAATTAAAGCTTCTTTGTATAAGTCTGGAATCGAAAGTCAAAAGATTCTGAAGTTAATCCATAAGGTAGAGTCAATAATTGATTATGCCAGAATAGGAAAGCAAGCCATAAATAAAGCTTATATATCGAAAATTGCGATGCTCGAACAGGCAATGGCCGATAAACAAAAGGTGATTCTGAAGAATTATAAATCAACCAACTCAAATACCGTTTCTGACCGTGTATTGGAGGTTTTCCACCTTAATCTCAAAGACGATAGCCTCAATGCTTTTGATATCCACAAGCAAGAGAACAGGATTTTCAAGATTAGCCGCATTGAGAGTATCGAACAATTGGACGAAGATTGGGAAAATGAGGGGAAGCACTATCTGCTCCACCCTGATGTGTTCGGAATTGTAAATAAAAACACCCACAGAATTTGTATTAAAATCAATTTAGCGGGTTATAATGCCTTAATTGACCGATACCCGCTTGCCAAAGCATTTGTAAGTGTGGATGCCCAAAATACGGATAAATTCATACTCGAATGTGATGTTAATGAGTCATTTATGGGGCTGACTAACTACATTTTGGGCAATTCTGAGAATATTCTCGAAATATTGGAGCCCCAGTCGCTTATTGACCACCTGAATTACAAAATAAAAAGTATAAGATTTTGAGGCATTGTGTATGTATACCCTATGCTTAGGTTTAAACTTTGTGAAGATTCAAAAAATATGAGATTTAGACTTACCTTAAATAACCCCACCTCGGCTACTTTGATAGATTGGAACCATCAATATCCATTGATGTCCTGGTTATACAAAAAACTCGATGATGCCGACCCCGAATATGCCCGCTTTTTGCATCAGGAGGGTTATCAATCAACCGAAAATGCCAAGAAATTCAAGTTTATGACTTTCTCGCCTTTTCACTTTAACTCAGGCAAAAATGAGTATAAAATTGATAAAGAAATAGGAATGATAATTTATGCCCGGAATTTCTACCTTGATTTGTCATTTTATATGCCCAAAGCAGCCGAAAGTTTTATTTTAGGCGTATTTAGAGATCAATTGCTCAATATTTTTAACGACCGTTTTAGAGCCGAATTTCCGATAATCCAAATAAGCACCTTACCTGAGCCCGAATTTAGACCTGAAATGATTTACAAGGCTGTTGGCCCTATGAATATTTCGCTGAAAAGAGAAGGGAAACAAGACGAATACATTAGACCTGATCACCCGGAATTTGGAAAACTACTGGCCATAAACCTTTCAGACAAGTATTTTAATGCCACCGGTCATAGAGTAGAACCTGAAGCCATCAAATATGAATTATTGACCGAAGCCACAAAAATAAAATCAAGAAAAGTAGCCATAAAAGAATACAGCCGTCAGGAAACCCAAATCAAAGGTTTTTATGATTTTGAGTTTAAACTCACTACACCGATAGAGGTACAGAAATGTGGATATTATAGTGGATTTGGAAGGTATAATGTGGAGGGGATGGGGTTTTGTGTGATATATAAAAATCCAAAAATATGAATAGTATAGAGATGAATTATTTTAAGCCAACTGGCGATCCATTTATTGATGTCGGTGGATATGTTATTCAACATTTGAATGACCGTTTTCCCAAAAAAAGTATATATGAGCTCATTGAATATGCAACCAATATATATGTAAGGAATTGGGGAGGTAAACTACACACCTATTTTTTAAATTCACCAATTACTCAACCCGCTTTTAATACAGAAAAGAAAATTGCAGAAACTTTAAAGTATTATCGAGGAATAATTGAAGAAACAAACCTTGATTTCAAGACAGGCTATTGTAGAATTGTTGGCTCAGAGACCAAACTTTATATCGCGGGAAGAAGCAACCACATGATGTCAGCCTCAGGGGCATTTATCAATTTTCATAGTGCTTATGAAAGTGGTTTATACTTATCTAAAGAAGCCCTAATCAGAACATTTTTTGTGCCCCTGGGAGTATGTTTTGTAGGAGATAAAATAGCTTTACTTCAAAGTAATTTTGATAAAGTGAGTAGTTTTTTAGTGAAAAAGAACTTAAATGAAAATCTCAAAAATATAAATTCAGGTTTTGGTGAGGGTACGCTTAAATCGGAATTTGGAATAATTTCGAATGCCTTATTTGGTTATGCAGATGCATGTATTGCTAACCTTGCCATTGCAGTTGATGAAGATGATGAGGAAATAGAATTAAAAGATGTCCAGCTAAACATGTATCATTTTACAAATTTTGGTGCAAGTCCTGATATTGAACTGCATACTTTTTCTAATCTTCTATTTAAGTTTTATGCACACTGTAAAAAGAATTATTCAAAAGAGTGGAATGCTTTTGTAAATCAACATTATACATATTCAAAATTTAAGGATGCCCAATTTGATGAGCAAAGCCAAGAATGGTATAATGGCAAAGAGCGACTTTCTTATTTAGATTATAAAGTTTGGTATAATCCAATATTAAATAATTTAATAGAAAACGTCTCTATTATTAGTTATCTCAGAAAATGGAGTAAAAAACATAAGTTTAGCTTCAAGATCATAGAAATTTATTGTCTAAACATATTAAAAATGGAAAAATATACAATTCAAAAAATAAAAGAGTTATCAAACTTTATTATTGATAATAGGTCTGATGATGAAATTAAGAACGCAATTACAAAACTTAATATAGCAAAAAGTAGCCAAGACTTTAGAGGATTTCTATTAAAACTGATTAAACAAAATTATGAAGATAAGAATCCTAATACATTAATCACGATTGAGGATTATGTACTTTATTTATTTCCTGACGGGACTTTTTGGAAAGATACGAGAGATTTACTCCTTATAGCTATCTATCAAAAGCTACATGAAATTCAAAAAAAATTAGATGTTCCATCAGAAGAAAATCAGGAAAACGAAGATTAACAAATTTAAAAATAAAACAAAATGGACTTATTAAAAACACAAGGTTTTCTATTAATTGACGTAGATGTTGTCGCTTTAAACAACGCTGGGGCTGTTACAAACGCAAATACTGACAATGGTGTGGTGACAAAAAAGATTACCAAAAATGGTAAGAAATACACATATGTATCAGGTCAATCATGGCGTTATTGGTGGAGAGATACATTAAAGAAGGATTTCGGATGGGATTTATCTCCTATTACCAGAGAAGGTAAAATTGCATTTACTGATGCAAATCCTTTAAAGTTTGCCGATGATGATGTTTTTGGTTACATGAAAGCAGCTAAAGATGTGATACTGAAAGAAGATGGAACTCCAGAATTAGATTCTAAGGGCAAAGAGAAAAAAGAAGATGTAACCGTTACTCGTGTTTCGCCATTAAAAAACTCTGTCTTGGTCTCTGTTGCAAGTACACAGACAGAAGAACATTGGTCAAGTATGACCCGTCAAGAGGGTAATTCTGTTCCTTACACCAAAGAAGAATACAGTGCAATAATGAAAGGAATGTTTTCGATAGATTTAGCACAAGTTGGTACTTTCGCCACTTATAATAAAACAGGTTTCAAAAATCTAACATTAAAACTGCAAGAAGAAGCCATTTCAAATGGTTGTACATTATTAGACGACCCATTTGTAAAAGATGCCAAAGGAATTGCTAAAAAGTTAGTGCAATTACCCTCGGAACTTCGACGAAAAAGGGCTATCGAAACCATCAAGGCTCTGAAAACTATTTCGGGCGGTGCAATGCAAACTAACAATATGGCAGATGTTACGCCTAAATTTATCATTTTAGCAACAACCAATAGTGGAAACCATCCATTCTCTCACATTGCCAAAGGAGAAGGATTGTACAATAACATTGCTGTTATAAGTATTGAAGCAATAAAAGAGGTCTTAGAAGACTACAATGATCAAATCAAAGGTCAAGTATTTATTGGTAAGCGTACTGGATTCATGGACGAAATAGATGCAGATTTACAAACCTTAGCTTCCGAAAAAGTAATCATAACATCCATAAACCAAGCAATTGATGGATATTGTAGTCAGTTGGAAAATCAAATTGTTTGAATATGAGATGTTACAAGATAGAAATTTCGGGTTGGACAGCCAGTTTTAGGTATCCCAACTTAATCAGTGGTTATCAGCCAACATTGGAGGTGCCTCCTTTGAGTACAGTCTTAGGATTGATTAATGCTGCCGCAGGGAAATTTGTAACTTATCAAAATGAAAAAATTGGCTATTATTTTGAATTTGATTCGACCGGAATAGACCTCGAAACAATTTATCAGATGGATGGAAATGGCAAAACTACCAACAATAGTGCAAAATCAAATGTAATTAGAAGGCAGTTTTTGTTTAATCCCCGATTGATTATTTACACGCCTAACAGCATAATTGCCGACTATTTCAGACAACCCGTTTACCCAATTTTGTTGGGAAGAATGAATGACTTAGCTACTATTGAATCTATTTCTGATATTGATTTATTCTCTGTAAATGAAACGGTTGAGATAAAGGGACAAATAATTCCGACTTTTCCGTATCACTTAGCAGGGCAGATTCAAGCATTACCAGAATATTTTACCAATACTTTTCCGAGAAAAAATTTGGGTACAAAACCATTTTCAATAGTTTCTCATAAAAATGGAGTTAAGTCTTCATCAATCGAAGCTTACCATGACCAAGAATTAAGTTTAAACATTTTCATGCACTCAATCAATTACGGAGATGAATGAGATTTTAGCTAAATCTGAACCACAACTTACACTGCATGAACACATTCAAGATTGTTTAAAGATTCATTCTTTTCTTAAAGTTCAGTTTGCTGACATTGCAAAACTCCCAAATATCCCTTCGGAATTTTGGGAGTTTGTCAGAATTTCAATGATTTTTCATGACCTTGGAAAAAGCCATAGAGAGTTTCAAAATTTATTAAAAGGTGAAGAATCAAAGTGGAAAAAACAGCGACATGAATTGTTTTCTTTGCCATTTTTAATGGCTTTTGATGGAATTGAAGATAAAGCAATTAAAAATGTAATGTTGCTCGCCATTGCTGGACACCACAAAGATTATGAACAACTTTTTTCAAGGTATATCAATGGTTTTTATCAAGATGAAACACCAAATGATGGTCTGGAATTAGATTTAGGAACAACAGAATCTATCACTTATGTTTCTGAATTTAAAAAAGTAGATGTAAATGCTATTAGAACTTTACTTAGAGAGAAATATCAAATTGAGTTAAAACAAAACTTAAAAGCTGAAAATCAGCTAAAATTTATCAAATCTTATAATCGAAATAGCATAACTATTAAAAGTTCTGATTATTGGTTTCTCGTATTGTTGTTTGGGGCAATCAAAAACTGTGACCATTTAGGCTCGGCAAGAGTTCAAAATATTGCATCTAATCAATTGTCTGATTTTCAATTTCTTACTGATTATCAAGTTGAATTACACTCCAAGTCTTTAGATTTTTATCAACATCAGAAAGACTGTTCTCAGACTTTGGGAAATGTGATTTTAACTGCTCCCACTGGTTCGGGTAAAACTGAAAGTGCTTTTTTATGGGTTCGTAAGCATTTTGAAGAAAATCAAACAGGAAGAATTTTCTATGTTTTACCTTTCACGGCATCAATTAATGCCATGTTTGAGCGATTAAGTGCTGTTGTTGAAGAAGGAAAAGTAGGAATGTTACACGGAAAATTAAGTTCATATCTGAACGATTACTTTGAAGAACATCAATATAGCCACAGTTCAAAAAAAGAAGCAATTGACGAACTAAAACAGAAATTCAAATATGTTACAACTCCTATAAAAGTTTCGACTCCTTTTCAACTTTTAAAGCATATTTTTGGCTTAAAAGGTTTTGAACAAGGTTTGTTTGAATGGACAAATAGCTATTTTATTTTTGATGAGATTCATGCGTATGATGCGAAAACTTTTGCTCAAATAAAGGTTTTATTAGAATTTGTTACAAAATATTTGAATGTGAAAGTCATGATTATGACCGCAACATTACCAAAGTTTCTTAGGGAAGAAATCGAATTGGCAATTGGACAATTTACTCCAATTAATGCCGACCAAACACTTTACAATTCTTTCAGAAGACATAAAGTAATTTTACAAGAAGGTTTATTAGAGAATAACCTCGACTTAATAAAAGCTGATATACAAGCAGGGAAAAAGGTTTTAGTTGTGTGTAATACGGTACCACAAGCACAGAAAATTTACGGAATATTACGAAATGAAGTTGAGAAATCAGTTTTGTTGCATGGCAGTTTCAATGGTATTGATAGAAACAAGCACGAACAAACTTTATTAAAAGCAGAAAAAGATGATACTTTAGAAGATGTCATGCTTTTAGTTGGTACTCAGGCGATAGAAGTAAGTTTAGATATTGACTATGAGATAATTTACACCGAACCAGCTCCAATTGATGCTTTACTTCAAAGATTTGGTCGTGTAAATCGTAAACGAGAGAGAGGAATATCTCCTTGCGTGATATTCAAAGAAAACAATAAAACAGATTTTTATATCTACGATAAAGAAGTCATCTCGAGAACATTAGAAGTTTTTTCAGATGCCGAGAATGATGGAATTGTAGATGAATCTATTTTACAAGAATATATAGATTTTGTCTATCCTTCATGGAGCAAAGAACAAGCAGTAGATTTCAAGCAGGTCTATGAAACCATGAATTCTACTTTGGATTTACTTGTACCATTGCTTCATTCAAAAAAAACGGAAGAAGATTTTTATAAACAATTCGATGGAGCAAAGATTTTACCCCAAATCTATAAATCAAAATTTGAAGAGTATTTAAGAAATTTTGATTTTATCAATGCAGAAAACTTAAAGGTTTCAATCAAAAAAAATAGGTTTAGGCAGTGGCTTTCCTCTCAAAACCTAAGAAAAGAAGTTTTTGCCTTTGAAAAAAACAAGAAAGGAGATTTATTGACAATTGAGTATTTTATTACAAACAAGTTTTACGACCCTTATTTGGGGCTTTTGAAAAATGAAGAATTAGCCTGGGAAGATGATAATATGTTTTAAAGGGTTAAAATAATATTTTTAATTTTAAAAACCCCTATATTTACCATGAAAATTGAAAATTACATTTACATATTTCATGGATATTTTTAGAAAAATAGAACCACTTTTGGCAGAGTATCTGACCATATTTCCTGTGGTGGGTATCATAGGCCCAAGGCAGGTTGGGAAAACTACATTGGCCAAAAATCTGGTATCAAGGCAGCTTATTCATTACCTTGACCTCGAGTCGGCTGCAGACCGGCAGAAACTTACCGATCCGGTACTGTATTTGCAAAATCATATAGATAAGCTGGTGATACTGGATGAAATACAACAGATGCCGCAGTTATTGGCCGAGCTCCGGGGAATCATAGACACCGACAGACGTCCGGGTCGGTTTATAATCCTGGGTTCTGCATCACCTACATTGATTAAAAAAAGTGCTGATTCATTAGCAGGTCGGATCGGGTATATTGAATTGTCCTCATTTTTGGTCAGTGAAGTGGGCGTCGAAAACGAAACCAAACTTTGGCACCGGGGTGGATTCCCGCTGGCTTATTTGGCTGGCTCAGATAGAGCAAGCATGATATGGCGGAAAAATTTTATCAAAACATACATCGAAAAAGATCTGGCTTTGTTGGGGCTGAGTGCAGAACCCCAGGTTATTGAGCGTTTTTGGCGAATGCTGGCCGGTGTACACGGAAACTTATGGAATTCTGAAAACATAGGCCGCTCAATGGGTCTCTCACACCCAACCATCAATAAGTATTTGGACTTGATGGAGGGTGCATTTTTGGTACGCAGACTAAAACCCTATTATGTAAATATTTCCAAACGACTCGTAAAGTCACCAAAGATATATTTACGTGATAGCGGTATTTTGCATGCATTCAAAGATATCATGCATGAGAAAGACTTGCTTGACGATCCGCAGGTTGGTGCTTCATGGGAGGGTTTTGTAATTGAGCAAATCATCGAAAATATTCAAAGTGTTTTTGTGGATGGACAGGCTTATTTTTACCGAACACAGCAAGGGGCAGAGTGCGATTTGATAATTGAACATCATGGCAAAGTAAAAGCAGCCATTGAAATAAAAATGAGCTCGGCTCCGCAAATAAGTAGGGGATTTAGAATAACCATGGATGACACCAAAGCCCAACATGGATTTGTGATTGCCAAGACCACTGAAACCTATAAGATTGACGAAAACATAACTGTGACTTATCTGAGCAAATTTTTAAATGACATACTACCAAATATCTGATGAATGTAATAGCTACACATATCAACTATTTATTGATCTGTAAGCGTAAACTGTGGCTTTTTGCCAACGGCATCAATATGGAACACAACTCTGACCTGGTGGCTCAGGGCAAGTGGATTGGAGAGAACAGCTATGACCAGCGGGCCAATAAAAATGAAGAGCTTGAGGTAAGTGTGGCATATAAGCCGGAAGGCTTTAGGGAGGAAATATCACTTAACGCCAAGATCGATTTCTTTGATGCCAAAAAGGGCGTTGTTCATGAAACCAAAAAGTCTGATGCCTTTGAAGAGGCCCATCGGGCTCAAGTGTTGTTTTATTTGTTTGTATTGCAAAAAAGTGGTGTAAATGTGTCAAAAGGTATCATTGAGTATCCCAAACAAAGAGAAACAGTAAATGTGGAATTGAACGATGAAGCTGAAAAAGAGGTGAAAAAATGGATAATAGAAGTACTTGAAATCGTGGAATCAGAAACCTGTCCGCCATCTATCAAAAAATCAAAATGCCGTAACTGTTCCTATTTTGATTTTTGCTGGAGTGGGGAGGAAGGGTGATGATAGGGATGAGCGGGTTAATTGGATGTGGGAGATGAATGGATTATAGGGATGATTGGATTTATGAGGTGAGTGGGATAATTGGGTGGTTGGATGAATGGAATAACGGGATAAATTAAAAATGTTAAAATATGCAAACGAAAGCTGAGTTTACCAACGAAATCAAGCAAAGAACAAATGCTGTGGCTGTTCAGATTTTTAAATTTTGCGAAGCATTGCCTTTTAAAAGCGTTCATGACATAGCTATAAAACAGATTGTAAAATCAAGTACTTCGGTAGCAGCAAACTACAGAGCTGTTTGCAGGGCAAGATCAAAAGCTGAATTTTTTGCAAAACTTAGTATCGTGGTTGAAGAAGCCGATGAAACTATATTTTGGCTTGAGTTCTTAACGGAAGTTGCGGTTTTTAAAAGTAGTTTTTCAGAGCCTTTGATCCTTGAAATGAATAAGTTAACAGCTCTTTTTGCTACAGCAAGAAAAAATACTAACAATTAGATTTCAAATGTCATGAGAACCCATCCAATCATCAAACTATCTCAGTCACCAAATCCATCAACCAATCAGCCATTCACCCAATCATCAAATCATCCAACCATCAAAGTAAATGAAAAAAACATACTATCTCTTTAACCCCGGTAGGCTTTCCAGAAAAGACAATACGCTGAAATTTACCCCTGTGGATGAAGATGGTACTGAAGGTCAGTCGAGGTATTTACCTGTTGAAAATGTCAATGACTTATATGTATTTGGAAGTTTGGATGCCAATTCGGCACTTTATAATTTCCTTGGCAAGGAAAGCATTGCGGTTCATTTTTTTGACTATTATGAGCATTATTCGGGGTCATTTATGCCTAAGGACTACCTTTTGGCAGGCAAAATGCAGATTGAGCAAACCAAACTTTACCTTAACAAGAAAAAACGACTGGAACTGGCTCGTCTTCTGATTGAAGGAGCAGCCGCTAATATGCTCAAAAATTTGCAGTATTATCAGCGGAGGGGTAGGAACCTGGAAGAGTACATTAAGCAAATCGAGCGGTTGAGGGAAGAAATACAGATACAGGATAATATTTCTGCATTGATGGGTATTGAAGGCAATATAAGGGTGGCCTATTATGCGGCATTTGACTTCATTATCAATGATTTTGAAATGGGAAACAGAACCAAGCAACCACCACTGAATGAAGTCAATACCCTCATCTCATTCGGTAACATGATGTGCTACACTACTTGTTTGGGGCAAATTTACCATACTCAACTTAATCCAACTATTAGTTTTTTGCATGAGCCGGGCTTTCGAAGATATTCTTTAGCCCTCGACATTGCTGAAATTTTCAAGCCGTTGTTAGTTGACAGGGTGATATTTTCATTATTAAATAAAAAACAAATCAAGGAGAATGACTTTAGACTAGAATTGAATAGATGTGTTTTAAAAGATACCGGGCGAAAGACTTTTGTAAAAGCTTATGAAGAGAAATTAGTCGAAACGATTCAGCACAGAGTATTGGGAAAAAGTGTAAGCTATAAGCATTTGATAAAGCTCGAGTGTTATAAAATCTCAAAGCATATTCTTGAAATTGAACCTTATAAGCCTTTTAAAGCCTGGTGGTAATTTGAAAATATAAAAACTGTAAGATCATGTATGTAATATTGGTTTATGATATCGGGCAAAAAAGGGTGGGAAAGATGCTGAAGCATTGCCGAAAATACTTAAATTGGATACAAAATTCGGTATTTGAAGGAGAAATCAGTAATTCGAAATTAACCGAGTTATTGGATACTGCCTATGAAATCATGGATGATGAAACCGATAGCATAATTGTATTTAAAAGTCGAAATCAGGAATGGTTGGAGAAGGAAATATTGGGATTTGAGAGGCAAAGTACCGGAAATATTTTGTGAAATAGATTTAGTGTATTTGTTTGAATTTCAACAGGTTGTATGATTTGAAGGTTGTCGTTGTTGTGAAAAGTCAAAAATAGTTCATTGAAATATTGGGAAAAATAATAAAAAACACTTCGAAATGATTTCAGAATAATGTTGTCGAAGTCAAGGGAAAAACTTAATATTGTACATCGACGCAAAGTGATAGGAAAATTAACCAAAAAACCTTCATTTTGCGTCTTTTTTGCCTGTTTTTGAAACGGGGTCTTAATCGAACCATATCGGAATTGAAACATAGCTTTAAAGCCCTGTTTACATCAATTAATGAAAGTCTTAATCGAACCATATCGGAATTGAAACTTTAGGTGAACTCGTTAAATCATTTATACTCCCTGTCTTAATCGAACCATATCGGAATTGAAACGTGGTAGCTATCAGGGGCGTAGGACTCAGCTGGTAGTCTTAATCGAACCATATCGGAATTGAAACCGGTGATAGTGAAGGCTGTGCCCACAGGTGCGAGCGGTCTTAATCGAACCATATCGGAATTGAAACTGATGACTTTACGGAAGGCGTGAAAAAGGTATTGCCGTCTTAATCGAACCATATCGGAATTGAAACATAATTCATTGTTGCCTGTGAATAGTCAGAGATATCTGTCTTAATCGAACCATATCGGAATTGAAACTTTGGTAAAAAACGACATTTTTGGCTAGAGGCTGTATGTCTTAATCGAACCATATCGGAATTGAAACATATGTAGCATTTGAAGTACGTGGAGACAGTATGGGGTCTTAATCGAACCATATCGGAATTGAAACTTAAATGATGTTCCAACTTCATTTTTGATTGACAATGTCTTAATCGAACCATATCGGAATTGAAACTATTGAGGAAAACAACGGCACTTTGCAAATCTATCGGTCTTAATCGAACCATATCGGAATTGAAACTCGGTCTTTCCGGAATAAAGCCTTTACCGGTAATTTGTCTTAATCGAACCATATCGGAATTGAAACAAATGATGGGAACGTGGCTCATTATGGGCGGCTTTAGTCTTAATCGAACCATATCGGAATTGAAACGTAAGTACTGACGCTATATGGGAGGTGGAAGATATGGGTCTTAATCGAACCATATCGGAATTGAAACATAATTTCGGCGGCCCATGGGATGATGAGTGGTAAGTCTTAATCGAACCATATCGGAATTGAAACTTGCTCATGTTGCCCAGCAGGCGGTTAAGCTCAGGGTCTTAATCGAACCATATCGGAATTGAAACTGATGAGATACAGAAACTGCCCCGTAAAGCCTATCAGTCTTAATCGAACCATATCGGAATTGAAACGTCGGAGCAGATTGAGCAGAAACATCAACCGGAGGCAGTCTTAATCGAACCATATCGGAATTGAAACGCAGATAGAAAAAGAGAGCATTTCAGAGATTTGTTGGTCTTAATCGAACCATATCGGAATTGAAACCAGTGTGATCAACCTTCCATCAGCATAATCAAATGCGTCTTAATCGAACCATATCGGAATTGAAACGCGAGGAATACAAGAAGCTGCATGGGATAGCCGAGGTCTTAATCGAACCATATCGGAATTGAAACGTATAAGGGCTATACGCTTAACCCTGTGAGCCTACGTCTTAATCGAACCATATCGGAATTGAAACTCCAACGGGTGCGTTACCGTTTTCGTAGTAAATCGGGTCTTAATCGAACCATATCGGAATTGAAACACGTGGTTGAGTATTGATAAGAGCAAAGTAGGGCTGTCTTAATCGAACCATATCGGAATTGAAACGAGAGGCTGTGGATTTTCTGAATATACCTATTAAAAGTCTTAATCGAACCATATCGGAATTGAAACTGATTCACGTTAGCTATTTGCAGCGGTCCTGTGGATAGTCTTAATCGAACCATATCGGAATTGAAACTGAAATGAGTAATCGCATTGGAGCCAGCCCTTTAAGTCTTAATCGAACCATATCGGAATTGAAACGAAGAGATCGGCGATGTCGTAGGTTTCGATACGAGTCTTAATCGAACCATATCGGAATTGAAACATGGTTCATCGCTCTCGCAGTCCGAGACACACAAAGTCTTAATCGAACCATATCGGAATTGAAACTAAGTTGTGCAGCTACAAGGAATATCCTGCCAAAAAGTCTTAATCGAACCATATCGGAATTGAAACCTATGTCGGTTCTGAACTAAAACTCAAAGCATTGAGTCTTAATCGAACCATATCGGAATTGAAACTAAGTACATTAGCTAATTCAGCAATTTCTAATCTTGTCTTAATCGAACCATATCGGAATTGAAACTACAAAAAAGTCGGTCGGTTAGGTTACCAATATTGTAGTCTTAATCGAACCATATCGGAATTGAAACAGACCAGCACTGCCACAGGCAAAGCCGCTGCCGAGAGTCTTAATCGAACCATATCGGAATTGAAACGTAAGCCAGTGGCGGGGGTGGTTATTGCGTTTTTTGTCTTAATCGAACCATATCGGAATTGAAACTGAGCTTGATCGTATCGAAAAAGAAGCAAAAGAAAAAGTCTTAATCGAACCATATCGGAATTGAAACTTTTAAGATAATAATTAATGAGGCCGTGATGCCCAGTCTTAATCGAACCATATCGGAATTGAAACGCAAGCTTCGAAGTCCCATTCACCTGCAGCATTTCCGTCTTAATCGAACCATATCGGAATTGAAACGCGAATGCCGAACAAAACCCAAACAGTAAAGGAAATGTCTTAATCGAACCATATCGGAATTGAAACGAGGAAATCTATAATGTGATTCAAGCCACTGCAGGGTCTTAATCGAACCATATCGGAATTGAAACTTACATTTAGAAAAGAAAACCGGAAAGGAAACAAGAAGTCTTAATCGAACCATATCGGAATTGAAACTAGAAAAGGACGTTATTCAGAATTTTTGCCCAAGTAGTCTTAATCGAACCATATCGGAATTGAAACGAGAGACGCTGGGTAATGTAACTCAACCTGGTAGAGTCTTAATCGAACCATATCGGAATTGAAACATTCTTCAATTGATTTTGCTGATTCAATCCCAGCTAAGTCTTAATCGAACCATATCGGAATTGAAACATACTAAAAGTAGCATCCTGAGACAAAAATAGTTTGTCTTAATCGAACCATATCGGAATTGAAACGGCAATTGAACTAATTTGTAAAGAATGGATTTCGGAGTCTTAATCGAACCATATCGGAATTGAAACAGCCCACACTAAACGGATGGATTCACGAGAAGTTAGTCTTAATCGAACCATATCGGAATTGAAACTGGACTGCTAAGGCTTTTCCTGCAGGTAAGCAGGTGGTCTTAATCGAACCATATCGGAATTGAAACTTTTATGACCGGGGTGAGGACGAAGAGGGCGTATGTCTTAATCGAACCATATCGGAATTGAAACTATATGCCATAGTGGCATTGAAGCCTGAGCAGGAAAGTCTTAATCGAACCATATCGGAATTGAAACGGGCGATGTTTGATACATTAGACCGAAACAAGCCGCGTCTTAATCGAACCATATCGGAATTGAAACTAACGATACTATTTGTACCGTAGAAAGGAAAAAGAGTCTTAATCGAACCATATCGGAATTGAAACTTTATACTCGCATCCACACTCGTACTCAAAGTGCGTCTTAATCGAACCATATCGGAATTGAAACTTTTCTGTTTTGCCCTTGATAGAGCTGGTGCTTGTGTCTTAATCGAACCATATCGGAATTGAAACGGCAATGGCCTTATCTTGTTTTGATGCCTTAAGGGTCTTAATCGAACCATATCGGAATTGAAACTGAGCTAAGCCTGTCCCGTCTTTCCCTGAGCCTGCGGTCTTAATCGAACCATATCGGAATTGAAACTACACTGAGGGATATTGTACTGACGGGAAAAAGATTGTCTTAATCGAACCATATCGGAATTGAAACCGGAAGGGCGTGATCGAACTTACAACGGGGGTGAAGTCTTAATCGAACCATATCGGAATTGAAACAAAGTTACATTTGGAACTTTGGAAACGGAACTACTTCGTCTTAATCGAACCATATCGGAATTGAAACTTACTTCTGAAAGTATAGGATGTTTCAGGTTTTTGTCTTAATCGAACCATATCGGAATTGAAACGAGCCATAACCCGAACTAAAATAGATTGAGTTAGAGTCTTAATCGAACCATATCGGAATTGAAACAAGCATAAATTTCATTGGGGTAATTATACTGTGTGGTCTTAATCGAACCATATCGGAATTGAAACATCAAACCCAAACCCCCCTTGATACGTTCTTCTATCGTCTTAATCGAACCATATCGGAATTGAAACATTGATTTATTTAGGTACTTAATTTCTACCTATTCAGTCTTAATCGAACCATATCGGAATTGAAACTAGAGATAAATTCATCATTACTTTCAGCACAAAACGTCTTAATCGAACCATATCGGAATTGAAACATAAAGCCGGATGATGCCCTTTCAGACGTTATCAGTCTTAATCGAACCATATCGGAATTGAAACTGCACATCACCTAATCATGAATTTGAAGCCAGAAAGTCTTAATCGAACCATATCGGAATTGAAACGCAATTGTAGTTTTTTTATGCTACCATGGCCGATGCGTCTTAATCGAACCATATCGGAATTGAAACGGCGGATGCTGATGCGGGTGTCGAATTGGCCTGAGCGTCTTAATCGAACCATATCGGAATTGAAACGCATTAGCTACTAAAGTACCTGTTGAAGAAAATTGGTCTTAATCGAACCATATCGGAATTGAAACTACAAGCGGATGCCACTTAAAGACCTTTCGGATGAAGTCTTAACCGAACCATATCGGAATTGAAACAACTTAATCCTTTTTCAAAATGCTAAACACTGAAGGGTCTTAATCGAACCATATCGGAATTGAAACTAGTTTCTGCATTTCTGATAATTCCCTGGTCTGCAAGTCTTAATCGAACCATATCGGAATTGAAACAACTATTTAGTGTGGAGTTGTCTATTTGTATAAGTTGTCTTAATCGAACCATATCGGAATTGAAACCATCTAAAAGCATTTATACGTCTTAATCGTTCTTCCTGTCTTAATCGAACCATATCGGAATTGAAACAAAATAGAGGTGTCAGAAAACTTCAAAGTATGGACGTCTTAATCGAACCATATCGGAATTGAAACTAAGTAAGGAGATGAATACGGTCGGAGAGCCAAAGGTCTTAATCGAACCATATCGGAATTGAAACACATATTTTGGTGGTAAAGGATCAAGTGGTGTTTAGTCTTAATCGAACCATATCGGAATTGAAACTGAAGACAAAATAAACGGATGGAAAACCGCAATAAAGTCTTAATCGAACCATATCGGAATTGAAACATGGTGACGTAAAATCCTACATCGAAGGCACATGGGTCTTAATCGAACCATATCGGAATTGAAACCGGCTTTCTATATCTGATTCCTTCAAAACCCGCATGTCTTAATCGAACCATATCGGAATTGAAACACTTTTTGTCGAGAATATAATATGCGTCTTTATTGTCTTAATCGAACCATATCGGAATTGAAACTAGGATCACCAACTTCACCTTTATAAACAATTGTTAGTCTTAATCGAACCATATCGGAATTGAAACGAAGCAGATCCTTTGGTGAGGTTAGATGGCATGATGTCTTAATCGAACCATATCGGAATTGAAACAAAGATGGTGAATATGATCATGATGAAACTATACTGTCTTAATCGAACCATATCGGAATTGAAACTCGGTCTCGAGTTTAGCACGCAAAGTGCCGAAGGCTTGTCTTAATCGAACCATATCGGAATTGAAACTTGATAAACATTTATAGTTTTCCACCCATACCCCAGTCTTAATCGAACCATATCGGAATTGAAACAGCATGTCCTCAGGGAGATCATCGCCCAGCGTACGTCTTAATCGAACCATATCGGAATTGAAACCGGGTATCGATGGTGTAGGTAAGTGTGCCCGCCCAGTCTTAATCGAACCATATCGGAATTGAAACTAAAACAATTATTTTTTAGTTCATTTGGTGCAAGCACGTCTTAATCGAACCATATCGGAATTGAAACGTATGTGGAACTCCTGAATCAATGTCAGTGGATTTTTGTCTTAATCGAACCATATCGGAATTGAAACTTTTCATATCGTGGAGTTCCGCCTGAGCTCTCATGTCTTAATCGAACCATATCGGAATTGAAACGTGTCTATATTGATGATGCTCTGTGTTACAGGTATAGTCTTAATCGAACCATATCGGAATTGAAACCAGAAGTGTTTCAGGGGTATAAGCTGGCCGCTACCGTCTTAATCGAACCATATCGGAATTGAAACGGCTCAGGCACAGTTATAAACTTGTATCTCATAATTGTCTTAATCGAACCATATCGGAATTGAAACAACAAAATACCAAAAAAATATCAGTCCGGTTTTGACGTCTTAATCGAACCATATCGGAATTGAAACAAAACAACTGGCCATTATCTACGGGATGGACCGCAGGGTCTTAATCGAACCATATCGGAATTGAAACAAAATCCTGAAAATTACCAATTGGCCTATTGGTCGTCTTAATCGAACCATATCGGAATTGAAACTGGACAATATCACCATCAACGTCACCGAAGTTGCAGTCTTAATCGAACCATATCGGAATTGAAACACAGCAAAGATATTTTGGATAGCACCAACCAGATACGGTCTTAATCGAACCATATCGGAATTGAAACTTCTGGTGCTGTCGTCAAGTGGCTCATACTGGTTAGTCTTAATCGAACCATGTCGGAATTGAAACAGTATTGAAAATTATTATTCTGGTGGATGGCAATTGCGTCTTAATCGAACCATATCGGAATTGAAACTAGCCCATTCTTATATCGTGTATCGCTAAAATACTGTCTTAATCGAACCATATCGGAATTGAAACTTGGTAATTGAAGTAATTGACAAACGTGAAGATGTGTCTTAATCGAACCATATCGGAATTGAAACGGATGACAGGAAGCGGGCTCAAGAGGACAGTGTGGTGTCTTAATCGCACCATATCGGAATTGAAACGGGTCTATTCACACAATGGGCACAGGAACTAACGACGTCTTAATCGCACCATATCGGAATTGAAACAAAATATAGTCGCAGTTACTGCTAACTTACTTGTTGTCTTAATCGCACCATATCGGAATTGAAACTTTTTTACAAAATGTACGATTATTTAGAAGATTTCATAGTCTTAATCGCACCATATCGGAATTGAAACAATAACGGATAGCTGAAGGGCGAAGTTTGTCGGCTTCGTCTTAATCGCACCATATCGGAATTGAAACGCCTGACAGGAGGGTATAAAAAAAACGGGTGCAGGTCTTAATCGCACCATATCGGAATTGAAACTATCGAGTTCCGATTGCTGAACATACGGCTTCGAAGTCTTAATCGCACCATATCGGAATTGAAACAACATTTATGGCTTTACCTACCGAAGACGCAGCTAGTCTTAATCGCACCATATCGGAATTGAAACTCTAAATAAACCAACAATTGGCGGTAGCTGCATACGGTCTTAATCGCACCATATCGGAATTGAAACGGTGAATACGCTGATGATGCGTGGCTATAGTGCCTAGTCTTAATCGCACCATATCGGAATTGAAACTAAAATTAGACTTCCCGACTTTTATTTCATTAATGTCTTAATCGCACCATATCGGAATTGAAACTGGAACCGGGATCATGAGCAGGGGTATGACTATATGTCTTAATCGCACCATATCGGAATTGAAACTGCCTAAAAAGTATTCTTTCATGATTGTAAAAAAGTGTCTTAATCGCACCATATCGGAATTGAAACGTTGAAAAGTTAAGGATATCCTCAAATTTGTACAAACTACCCGATTTTATTCAACTCAGAGTAAAGAAATTACACAATTTCAGGTCTTATAAATTAGGAAATTTCAATCAGGTATCGAAATTAAACCTAAATAAATATGTCCGCCTTTTCATATTTTGTTATTTTATTAAATATAATGTATCCGCTAGAAAAGTTATTGCTCGATTATGGGCGAATCTTACCAGAATTTTAAAGGATGGCAATCATTTTGTAATTAGAGCCTTGTCCATTGTTTTAAAAAAAACAACATTGGATTGGATTTTTTTTAGAATATTCTTTTTAAAAATGTATTAGGTCAAAACTTTTTTACCTATAGTTTTTGACCAGTACAGATGATAAATGAACATTTTAAAAATAAGATCCATGTAACATAAAGGTTTTAAAATAAAAAGTGCACCTAAATGGAATTTAAAATGAATTGTCGAAATTTTTTTTCGAAAGGTTTCAATGTCTCTTGCTTGTTCGCTTGTTTTTTGTTTTTTGGACAATTACATAAAACAGATGCTCAATGTGGCACTTTGGCTACAAGTTATACCTCGAATAATGGTTCAAGGGGAGCAATGTTTAACATCACTGCGACGAATACAATTACAATTACAAGTTTTGATGGAAATCTTTACGGTGGTACTACCGCAAAATATGAGATTTATTACAAAGCAGGTACTTATGTCGGGCATGAAACAAATGCTGCCTCCTGGACTCTTGCCGGAAGTGTAAATAGTCTGTATGCGGCTGCAAATAATGTACCCACTCCAATCCCCATTGCAGTTAATGTAGTGATTCCTGCCGGACAAACATATGGATTTTATGTTACAAACACAGCTAGTGGCGGATTAAATTACACATCCTCTGCTGTCACAAATGTTACCTTAGCAACAGATGCAAATATTACCATTACCGGAGGAGTTGGTAAATCTTATCCTTTTGGCTCTACTTACAGTTACCGGCTTTTTAATGGTACTGCACATTATTGTCTTGGTAATTACACACCAATGTCAAATAGTATTGCAGTTAATAATAATGTTACGTGCAATGGAGGCACAAATGGATCGGCCACAGTTACAACCTCTAATGGAGAAGGACCTTATACTTATTCCTGGTCTCCTTCGGGAGGTACAAGTTCCACTGCCACTGGTCTTGCTGCCGGCACCTATACTGTTACTGTAACGGATGCTGTTGGAGGAATTTCGACCGCTTCAACAACTATTACCCAGCCAGCCGGGATGACGGTTTCGGCAGCAAGTCAAACGAATATAAGCTGTAATGGAGGAATTAATGGAGCTGCCTCAATCAATACGCCAACTGGCGGGGCAGGAGGATATACCTATAACTGGACTCCGGGAAATCCGACAGGCGATGGTACTGTTAGTGTTACTGGATTAACCGCAGGAACCTGGACTTGTACTGTTACTGATGCCAATAGTTGTACTGCTTCACAAACATTTACCATAACCCAACCCACAGGGATGACCGTTTCAGCAGCCAGCCAAA
>Ga0209572_1000682_pt1 | contig 40990 bp, 46 predicted proteins | sample EBPBio232012_DNA_FD_185867 | JGI IMG/M metagenome (GOLD analysis project Ga0209572, IMG submission 185867) | Wastewater treatment Type I Accumulibacter community from EBPR Bioreactor in Madison, WI, USA - Reactor 1_1/23/2012_ DNA (SPAdes)... | ecosystem: Engineered > Bioreactor > EBPR >...
ACAACACATATTATTTTGTGATTTCTTGAAACGTTTGAACAAATTTCACAAACATCAACATCGGAAATATTGTGGCAATTTTTACAAAATTTAATCTCATCGCGCATTGTAGTTAATGCTTGCGATAAAAAATGCGTTTGTTCACTAGGTTGTTTCAATAAATGTAATACCAATCGCAAGGCAGTTCGTTTACCAATTCCTGGTAATTGCGCCATTTCGTTGACCGCTTTTTCGAGAAGTTTTGATGAAAATTCCATTTGGCAAAAGTAACAAAATAGATTTTTAGATTATTAGATTTTTGGATTATTAGATTTGGATTTATGCTTATTCTGTCTTTTTTCTATTTTCTATTATCTTTCTTCTCAAATATTTCTATTTTAGCACAACCAAAAAAACTATTTATGTCTTCAGGAACTATTTTAGCCATTATAATTATCTATTTCGGAGTTCTTATTCTTATTTCGAATCTTGTTAGTAAAAAAGACAGTAGTAACGATGCTTTTTTTAAGGCAAATAAAAATTCTAAATGGTATTTGGTAGCGTTTGGAATGATTGGAACGGCGCTTTCTGGCGTGACTTTTATTTCGGTTCCAGGCGAAGTTGGAAATCCTGATTTGCAGTTCAAATATTTTCAATTTGTTTTGGGAAATGCTATTGGTTTTATCATTATTGCAACGGTCTTGCTTCCACTCTATTATCGAATGAATTTGACTTCGATTTATAGTTATATCGAACAGCGATTAGGTGTTGTGAGTTATAAAACTGCAGCTACAATTTTCTTGATAAGTCGTACCATTGGCTCTGCTTTTCGATTGTATTTAGTAGTAATTGTGTTGCAACGTTTTGTTTTTGATGCTTACAATATTCCTTTTGCAGTTACAGTTTTAATTTCATTAGCCTTAATTTTTGCTTACACTTATCGTGGTGGATTGAAAACTATTATTATCACCGATACTTTGCAAACTTTTTTCTTAGTTTCATCTGTTTTTTTGACGATAATTTTTATCTGTAATAGTTTGGATTATAGTTTTACAGAAGCTTTTGAAGCGGTAAAAAACAGTAATTATTCTAAAGTTTTCTTTTATGAAGATTACTTGAAAGGTAACTTTGTTTTGAAACAAATTTTGGGAGGAATTTTTGTAACTATAGCCATGGTTGGATTAGACCAAGACTTGATGCAAAAGAATTTGAGTTGCAAAAACATTGGGGAAGCTCAAAAAAACATGTTCACGTTTACTGGAATTTTTGTGGTAATTAATATTTTCTTTTTGAGTGTTGGTGCTTTACTTTACTTATATGCAGAGAAAAACGGAATCGCTGTTCCGATGGTTGATGGTGTGAAACGTACCGATTTATTGTTTCCTGAAATTGCTTTTAATCACCTAAATACCATTCCTGCTGTTGTGTTTTTGTTAGGATTGACGGCAGCGACTTTTGCTACTACCGATTCGGCTTTGACTGCTTTGACAACTTCTTTTTGCGTTGACTTTCTCGGAATGGATAAAAAACACCCAACAGATAGTAGTCAGCAGATAGCAGATGATAAAAAATTAGTTAGAACTAGACATTTGGTTCATATTGGATTTTCATTATTGATGTTTTTGGTAATTATTGTTTTTAATTCACTGAATGACAAATCGGTGGTGACGATGATTTTTAAAGTGGCGAGTTATACTTATGGTCCACTTTTAGGATTGTATGCTTTTGGTTTGTTTATGAAATCGAAAACGGTTCATGACAAATTGGTTCCTTTTATTTGTGTGATTTCGCCTTTGATTTGTTTTTTAATCACGAAAAATTCTGCTGACCTTTTTGGAGATTATGTAATTGATAACGAATTGATTATCGTTAACGGATTGATTACTTTTATAGGATTGTTGATTATTAGTAAACCTGCAACTAGTCAGACGAAGTTTTAAGAATGGAGCTTTCTATAAGTTTCTAATCAAAAATTAAAATGGAAACCTCACTAGCCCTGATTGTAGTGGCATCTCGTCTTTTCAGACGAGATAGAACGAAAAGCAGGAATTACCATCACTGATAAAGCCCGAACCACTCGCTCCTAATATTGATTAGTTGTCAATAAAACCAAGGTGCAAGCTTCTTCTACTTTGATGGAATTGGCTTTAAGTAACTGATAAAACTCAGGATTTTCTGTTCCTGGATTGAAGACTACTCTTTTAGGTTTAGTTTCGATAATGTAATTGTAATATTCACGTTGGCGCACCGGATTTAGGTACAAAGTTACGGTATCAATATTTTTTAGAGGAATATTTTTGGTTCTGATTGAAATTCCGGCAACTTCGCCTTGATTTTGCCCGATAGCAATAACCGAATGACCTTTTTCAACTAGCATTGTTATGGCTTTGAATGCATATCTTTCTGGTTTGGTGGAAGCTCCGAGAACTAATGTTTTCTTATTTTTCATAAGGCAAAATTACGGATAATTGTTTTTATTTTAACTTTATGCGTTACTTCTTTATTTATCTTTGTGGAAAATTTAAACTTTTCAAAAAATGGATGTTTTCTTGAATACTTTTTTTGTTTTGCTTGGTGCTCTTTTTTCAGTATTGAATCCAATTGGTGCGATTCCGTTTTTTGTGGGTTTGACGCAAGATTATAACAAGGCTGAACGTTCGCGTGTTTCCTTATTGGCGGCAATAAATGTGTGCATCATTTTGTTGATTTCGTTTTTTGTTGGTGAATATGTTTTGAGTTTTTTTGGAATTACGATTTCGGCACTTAGAATTGCTGGTGGTATTTTGATTGCAAGTTCTGGTTTTGGTTTGCTAAACGCCAATCCAAAAAAGAGAAAAGGTATTAGTAAAGAAGTGGAAGAAGATTTGCAAAGCAGAACCTCTATTGCATTAACGCCGCTTGCCATGCCAATGCTGGCTGGACCAGGTTCGATTTCGTTATTGATAGCATTTAATCAAGATCATAAAACTACTCCTGAAATTTTATCCTCTACCCTTTCTATTTTTGTGGTTTCTTTTCTAATCTTTTTGGTATTGAGAAGTGCTCATTATTTGGCTAAATATTTAGGCGCATCAGGAATTGTGGCGATTTCTAGAATCGTTGGTTTCTTGACCGTTGCCATTGGAATTCAGTATATTATTAGTGCGGTTTTGAGTATTATCAGAGGAATTTAATTTAAAATCCCAATAGTAAAAATCCCAAATTCCAATAAAAAAATCTATTGGAATTTGGGATTTTGTTTCTTCTAAAATATTGGCTTCGAGAGCCTCAGCCAACACAAAGATTATTTTCTCGGAAGAAAAACTTCTGCCATCATGCATCTTGCGCTTCCGCCACCGCATGCTTCTATGGTATCTAGGCTTGAATGTAGAATTGTTATGTGCTCTTCAAGTTGTGCAATTTGCTTTTTGGTTAAAGCATTGTAAGCTGATGAACTCATAATTAAATATCTTCTTTCGTCTGCGCCTTGTAATTCTAACATGTTTCCAGCAAAATTATTCATTTGGTCTTCCGTAATTAAAACAATTTCTTTTTCGTCGGAACGAAGACTGTCGAGAACCATTTTACGTTCTTTTTTATCATCAATACAATCAGCACAGATTACTGCAAATGTATCGCCAATACACATCATAACATTAGTATGGTAGATTAGCTTTCTTTCGCCATCAACAGTTTGAAATGCTTCAAATATGATTGGATTCAAATCGAAATCTTCACAAAATTCTATGAATAATTCTTCATCTGCTCTCGGAGAAAGGGCACAATATGCTTTTCCGTTTTCTCTGTCAAGAACGATACTTCCTGTTCCTTCAAGATAAAATCCATCATCTTCAGCAGAAGTATAATCCATAATTCCGTCGTTGATTTCGTAACCTTTGGCTTCAAGAATATCTAGTATATCTTCACGTCTTTCGGCACGACGGTTTTCGGCAAACATTGGATACAAAACTACATCACCATTTTCGTGAAAAGAAATCCAATTGTTTGGAAAAATACTATCTGGCGTGTCTGGATCTAATGTGTCGTCAACAACAGTCACATCGATTCCGACCATTCTTAATTTATTTACGAAAGTATCAAACTCTTGTTGCGCTTTTTCATTAACATTCGCTGGAGTTAATCCGTCAAGGACTTTTTGATAATAATTGTTTACCGCCGTTTGTTCGTTCATTCTAAACGCTACCGGACGAATCATAAGAATTGAGTTTGTAGTTTGATTCATTTTTTGTTTGTTTAACGTTTCAGGTTTTACACTTGAAACAATTTTTTTAATCTCTTATCAAAGGTAATGTCGAACATCTTAATAGTCCTTCTTGTTTTGCTATTTCAGCGTATGGGATTTCTTCTACTGTAAAACCTTGCTCTCTTAGCCAATTGTTCAATCTTGTGAAGTTTTTCTCAGAAACTACAACATCAGGCGCGATAGAAAATACATTAGAATTCATGTGATACATTTCGTCTCGTGTGATGTGAAAAAGGTTTTCTTTTCCGAATAATTTTACCAAAAAAACATAATCTGCTTCTTCACGGAAACCACTTTTATAGATGATTCCTTTATTGGTTCCCACTGGTTGAAAGCAGCAATCAAGGTGCAATGCATTATCGCGAGCTTCTAATTTAGATTTCACCAAATCAAATTCTTTCACAATTTTGTGAGGAAATAAATCTTTAATGTATTGAACTCCTTGCATATTAGTTCGAGCTGTAATGTAATCTTTATAATCAGAACCTTTATAAGTTCCTATAAAAATATAATCATTCCAAAGCATTACATCGCCACCTTCAATGTGAACATCTTCTGGTGGACGAACAACTTTAATAGGATTTATTTGGTCAATTACATATTGAATTGCATCTAATTCTCGGTTTCTATCTGGTAAAATATTGGCTTTTATAAAAACATCATCAATCACGAAACCAATATCACGAGTAAAAATTTGATTGTAATTTTCAATCATTTCTGGACGAAAAACTTTCACATCATATTTTTGAAATACTTTATTGAAGGCTTCCATTTCGTTAACCATATCTTCTTCAACTGGATATGTTCCTGCGAGAATGTGTTCTAATGATTTTGGATCGTAGGCTTCGTCTGCTGTTGGAATTGGTCCGTTATTTACTGCGGAACCTAACACAACGGCTCTTAATCTTGAAGTTTCGTTTTTTACATTTAATTGTAACATATAATTTGCTTTTGGCTATTAGGCAAATATAAAAAACATTATTCTCTTAAAATATTATAGTAGAAAAATAAAAATCTTTTTGCTTTAATTTTGGAGTGTAATTTAAAGCCTGACTTCTCAATTCCTCTAATAGAATTTAGGTTTTTATTAGCAACTAAAACAAAAATTTCTTTGTTTTTTTTGTTTGAAAAATAATCTTTAACAATATAATTTAAAACAAAAGGATAAATAGATTTTCCTCTAAAATCAATAGCCGTAACACAATCACCAATAATTGGACCTTTTCTATTTATTACTTTCAAAACTCTCTTCTTTTTATATAAAAAACTATGATGAACAAATAAACCATTATAGTTAATAAAATATCTTGTTGTTGAACTTGAAATAATTTCTTTCTTAATTTCATATTCAATCATAGGTAAATTAATAATTTCATCATTATCCGTTAAATGATAGATTGAAACATCAACATCTTTGATTTTGATATATCTTCTTAATTTTTTAAAAAAAACATTAACCATTTATCACTCTATAATTAAAATTAAAACTTTCATTCAATATTAAATTGGCATTGGTATCAATTTCAAATTTGATTTTATCAAATTTAGACAAATAAAGAAGTAATTCATTCAAAGTTGGATTCCAAATTTGATTTTCTTTTATCATGCTACTAAGATAAACAAAATTAGTTTCTACTTCTGAATTAATAACATTTTCTGAACTCATCATTTTTCCATAATGGTAAGTCATTGGAGCTGAAAAATAAGTATGACCAATGAAAATTCCTTTTTCTGAAGAAAGTTTATCTAAATTATTTTTATTCAACGTCTTTTTAAAATCAATAATTTCAAGTGTTTGAAAAATTAAAAACTCATTCTTATCCAAACAATACTTAAAAAATAAAGGCGTGTATTTAGTGTATTTATAAGGCTTCTCATTTACAGCATTCCAATTAAAAAACACTTTTAACAATGGCACTAGAATATTGTAAAAATTATTAATTAAAACAGGTATGCTTTTAAATTTTCTTTTAAAAACAATACTTTTAAAAGTATTCGCTGTAGATTTATATTTGATTATAAGTTTTTCATCACCATAATAATGAAATACAATGTTTTTAATCAACAAACTAATTCTATTAACAAACTTTAAATCTTTGGTTCCTTTATAAAAACTTTTTAATGTAAAATCTAAGGGATTAATTTGATTGACAACACCATTTGTTGCTGTTCCTGAATCGATATAATTCCATAAAATATTAACACCTTTTTCCTTCATTGCTTCCGAAAAATAGATCTCTGTCTTATTATTTTTATTGTAAAGTGATAAATTATAAGGTTGGTATCCATGATCTATCCAAGTTGGAATATCAGAAAATGGAGGTTGAAAATTTTCAAAATCTTTAAAGCTTTCTTCATCACTTTTAATGGATTGAGAAAGCGAATGGTAACAAAGTTCATGACCGTCTTCTCGCCATTTGTTCAACTCCTCTGAATTTCTTTCAAACGAAGCGTTGTCTTCTCTTTTAGAAAAATGATTTATAAAAAAACCTTTGGTAACTTTGATTTTATGTTTCTTAAAAAACGCTCTTTGTGTTTTTAAATTCTCTAAAGTATCAAAATCACAATGATCTGTAAAACAAGCAATCGCCGAAAAAGGAACTTTAGAACGACTAATTTCTATAGATTGTTTTGGGAAAAGGAGTTCTAATTTTGTCTTGAAATCTATTTCTATATTGGTTGAAATTACTTTTTTCTCGTTTTTATCTCCAACATAATTTACAATAGGATATGCATTCTCAGGATTGAATTTCCAAAACAATGATTTTGGAAATTTCTTTTTTACTTCCCAAATTCCGAGATTTACATTGGCTTGAACTAGAATATCATTTGAAAGTTTTATAATTTTAGGAGAAAACTCTGTAGCAATTCTATCTTTATTACAATCAACCCAAGTGTAATCGTGATTTCTAAAATTTTTAATCGGATTTTGAAAAACAAATTCTATATCAAAACTAATCTCCTTACTTTTTTCAATCCACGACAAATCAATCTCGTACTTATGATTTTTGACTTCGACGTTAGGCAATTGATATTTATTGTTTTTTGTGATGAAAACTACTTTCTCTATCATTATATATTTTTTTTCAAAATAGATTCACAAATATAAACAAAAAAGCTCCGTTGATTAACGAAGCTTTTGTTTATAAGTATTTACTTTTAATTTTTAATTAACTTTTCTGTGTGTACTTGCCCATCATCTGAAATTACATTAACAATATAGATACCTGTTGGATATTTACTAACATCAACTTGTGTTCTGTTTATTGTTTCCACTTGTTTTTCATAAACTGTTTTCCCATCAATTGTTGCAATATTCAGTCTATTGAAATTACCATCATTCATAACAACTTCAATGAAATTGCTTGATGGATTTGGAATAATAGAAAATCCATTTACCAGTTTTACTAAATTAATATTTTCTTCTGGTATTTCTTGATAAACTAATTGTTCCTCACCTGGTCTGTATACAAAAGTACTAGAACAACCTTCTGGATAAGCTGCAAATTGAGAACCTAATTCAGCTTCGAAACCAGGATTTAATTCCACATAATTTTCCGCATGATAAACGACACCATTTCCTTGAATATTATCACCAACAGAAATAATATTGGATGCTTTAATCCAATCAGACCGTTCTCGTTTCTTTATAGCTGGAATAGCCAAGTTATTACTATCATCTACAGGAGATGTTAAAGTTAGCGTTGGAATACAACAATCAATAAAAGTTACATCTGGTCCAACATTAGCTGAATTGTCTGATATTTCATATAAAAATGTTCCTGCTGTACAATTAACATTAAAATTGGCACTAACTTGAAATTCATAATTTCCTGATGGATTTACTCCAAAAACACTTGGTAAAAAACTAAAACAAAATGTGTTTGCCGTAAGTTGTGAAGGTGTATTGATTGTTGCTACAACTACTCCACCTTGAGTGATTTCCATTGATATTGTATTTAAAACTGCATTTGCAGGTGCTGCATAGGTACCGCAAACTTCTATTGGAATTGTACTTGTTGGACTTGGACAATTTATATTAGTTGGATTGGTATTTATTGCGCCTAATTGAGGTGAAGCACATGTAAATCCGCAAATGTTGTCTATGTAAACCGTTCCGAAGTGAGCAGATGGTTGACAATCACTTACAGAAAACTCGATGGTTCCTGGTTGATTTAAAATATCACCAACATTTAATCTTGCACAAATCCAACCTGTATAGAGTACTCTTCTATCAGAATTTACATTTATCGTTGAAAACAAACAATTATTTGGATTTGCAATTATACAAAACTCATCAACTACGTTTCCATATTGATCTAAAACTCTTGCTCTAAAATAAGGCTGAATATCTTGTGCATGCCCAGGTTTATTATCCATAACCAACGAAAAATTGAAATCAATTGTAGTTTGGTTTATCACAGGAAAATATCTAGAAACAGTAGTTAAATCTGACGAACCCATTCCGCCAGTATTATTTAGTTTTATTGCTTTTGTTCCGCCATTGGTGTTTAAAGTTGGAACATTTGCACCAAAACTGGCCAGAATAGGATCAAATTGCTGATAACCAGAAGCACCACTATCAATAACTGTTGCTCTTGAATTAAAATTATTAGTTGTAGGAGCTAAAACATTAGTTGTTGTTAAAACTGTTGGTGTTGCACATGATTGAAAAAAAGATGTTCCAGATCCTGGTTGCGGATGCAAATCTGCCCAGAAAGTATATCCTGCTGTTCCATCTTCAAAATCACCATTAACACAATTTTGAGCCACAGATGCAGGAAGTTCAATTGCTTTGTAATCAGCTACTGCTTCACGATTTCTTGAGAAAAATAATTTTCTTAACTCATATCGTTTGGCATCGATTAGAGCTTTTTCCAATTGTATATCTGTAAAATCCTCTTCTTCTCTAAGATGCTTGATTACCTCATCAGTAACCTCAACAGCTAACTTATATCTATTGAAATTATCTGAAATAAATCGTTCAACTTCTTTCTCTGTTTGTTCTGTTCTTGATAATCTTTTATTTTCTGCATCAAGATATTCGTTTACTTGAGCAAACAATGAATTGGAATTCAAAAACAACAGAGCAATTAAAACTATTTTAAATATTTTAATCATGACTCATTATTTTTTTTGAATTAATGCCTTCATTTGATTTTTCAATTCCTCAATCTCTCTATTCTGATTTTCGATAGCTTTACTTTGGTTTTCTAAAGTTTTATTTTGCTCGATTATATATAATGTTAATTCTTCGATTTTCTCCATTTGTTTAGCCTGCATTACAGATAAATCTAAGCCATTTTTAGCCAAATCCTCTGCAGAATCAACACCTGGTAAATGATTGTTTTTATTTATAAATTCTTCTACTTGTTTTAATGGCATCAATTTATAATCATCTGCAAATACATAATCTGCCCAATTATTAGTACTTCTAAGAGCTACTTTTACTTTCTCTGTTAAAATCCCTCCTTCTACAAATAATTTATAGTTTCCTGTATTATTTGGATAAATCCAACTAGAACCAATATACATTTTGCCATGATTTGGACTTGTTGCTGTATTGAACCAAATATTTCTATCATTCATATTTACAACTCTGTTATTATTGGTCGTAGTTGATTGATTGATAACACCATTATTTCCGTAAAGACTAGTATCAATTGAGCTTACTTGATATGGTGTAGCTGGCATACCATTACCTGTGATAGTAACATTACTTCCTGGTATTACTGTAGTTGTTGGCAAAGTAATTGTATTTCCATTAGAAATTGTCAATGCGTTTCCAACTAATGAAAGTGATTGAGCATCTGTATCAGTAAAAGTTGGTAAAGTAATTGTATTTCCGTTTGAAATTGACAATGTATTACCAGTAATTGTAAGTGATTGTGCATCTGTGTAAGTTGGAAGAACTACGGTATTTCCATTCGAAATTGATAAGTTATTTCCAATTAAAGAAAGTGATTGAGCATCGGTATCTGTAAAAGTTGGTAAAGTAAATGAACCTCCTCCATTAGACAAAGTTATTATATTTCCAGATTGTGTCAAGGTTTGCAATTCATTAGTTGTGCTTGCATCTAATTCAGTAAAAGTTGGAACTGGTAAGTTAACTGGATTACTGGCAACTCCGTTTACTGTTGTTACCAGTTGATTGCTAGAATTAATAGTATTACTTATCGAATTTACTATTGGAGCAGTCGCAATCAAAGTATTAACATTACTAGTCATGATATTACCATTTGACGACAATAAATTACTTGTAGTTGAATTAGGTAATTTTTGTAAAACAACATCGCCATCGGCATTAACGCTTAAAAAAGCATTTGATGTATTTCTTGTATTTGGAATGAAGGTACTGTTCAAATTTGTAAAACGAAGACCCGAATTACCAAATACTCCATGTTTTATTTCAACTTTATTATTTGGAGTTCTAGTTCCAATTCCTACTCTTCCTTCAACTAACAACCCATTTGTTGGGGCTAAAGAACCTGCCATTGGGAAAGGAATTCCTCTTGGAGTAAAATTTTTACCAATAACAACACCTCCACTTACATCTAATCTATTAGCTGGAATTACGTTATTTCCTAATCCAAAACCAACATTACCCTTCTGAGAAATAAGCATTTTTTGAATACCATCTCCATCAGCCAAAATAACTGTTTTTTCTGTATCATTTCCTGCAATAATATTTGTAGAAGGTGTATTATTAACAAATACTTTACCTAAAAAAACATTACCACTACCATGAACTAAATTTGCTCCATTTTCATTTCCAATAAAAACATTACTACTACCTGTTAATAAGTGTCTTGGAGTATTAAATCCAATTGCAATATTACCATTTCCTTGATTTTTTAATAATGTTGCATATCCAATAGCTGTATTATTTGAACCAGGATTGGCTGAATCTCCCATGGCTCTGTGACCAATAGCTATATTACTACTACCTGTAATATTATTCTCTAAAGTTCTTGTTCCAAAAGCACAATTTAATTCTCCTGAATAATTTTTTCTTAAGGCATCGTTTCCGAAAGCACTATTAAACCCACCTCTAGAAATAACCAATGTATTGATTCCAAAAGCACTATTGCTATTTCCTGCATTATTGATTAATGCATTGTAACCAAAACCACTATTATAGCTACCAGTATTATTGTTACCAGCAGTAAAACCAGTAAAAGTATTGTTGGTAATCTGTGCGCTACTTATTGATATGAAACTTAATAAAGTTAAAAAAGTAAGAAAAGAGTAATTTTTAATTTTCATAACTGTAGGTTTTAGTTAATAAACGATTGATTAAAAAAACGATTGATTGTTTAAACTTGGGGCAATAAACAACAAGTGTTATTTTGTTCAATTCAAAAATATGTTATTATTTTTAAATAAAACCGATTATTTGCACAATTATTCGATAAAATACACGTTTTAAGATTTATATAATGTATTTTTCTTACAATATAAAACTAAGCTAATTAGATACTTACAAAAAAACTCCTTGCTTATGACAAGGAGTTTTTATATAGATGTAATAATTTAAAAATTATCTTTTATCCATTGGAACAAAATCTCTTAATGGATGACCAGTATAAACCTGTCTTGGTCTTCCAATCGGTTCTTTATTAACACGCATTTCTTTCCATTGAGCAATCCAACCAGGTAAACGACCGATTGCAAAAAGTACTGTAAACATATCGGTTGGAATTCCTAAAGCACGATAAATAATACCTGAATAAAAATCAACATTTGGATACAATTTTCTTGATACAAAATACTCATCAACTAAAGCAGATTCTTCTAACTTTTTAGCAATTTGCAAAATTGGATCATTAACTCCTAATGTTGACAATACTTCGTCTGCTGCTTTTTTAATAATTTTAGCTCTTGGGTCAAAGTTTTTATAAACTCTATGACCAAATCCCATTAAGCGGAATGGATCATCTTTATCTTTTGCTTTTGCTAAATATTTATCGGCATCACCACCATCTTTTTGGATTTCTTCAAGCATTTCCAAAACTGCTTGGTTTGCACCACCATGTAATGGACCCCAAAGCGCAGAAACACCTGCAGAAATTGATGCAAATAATCCTGCATGAGATGAACCAACAATTCTTACTGTTGAAGTAGAACAGTTTTGTTCATGATCAGCATGAAGAATAAATAATTTATCTAAAGCATCAATTACAACTTGGTTTTGTGTGTAAGGACCTGTTGGTAATTCAAACATCAAATGCATGAAATTTTCAACATAACCTTTTGTATTATCATAATAATTTAATGGGTAACCCATCATTTTTCTGTAAGTCCAAGTAGCAATAACTAAAAATTTAGCCATTGTTTTACATACAGCTTCATACATTTCTTTTTCATTTTCAACATTTACAACTTTTGGATTAAAAGCAGTTAAGGCCGAAGTCAATGAAGAAAGCACTCCCATTGGATGAGCTGTTTTTGGGAAACCATCAATGATATTCTTCATTTCTTCGTTTACCAAAGTATACTTACGAATATCATTTTCAAATTGAGTTAGTTGCTCTTTTGTTGGCAACTCACCAAAAATAACTAAATAAGAAACCTCAAGAAAATCAGCTTTTTCGGCTAAATCTTCAATTGCATAACCTCTGTAGCGTAAAATTCCTTCTTCTCCATCAAGGAATGTAATATCACTTTTACAAGAACCTGAATTTTTATATCCTGGATCTAAAGTGATGGCACCTGTCAAGGCACGTAGTTTTTCAATATCGATAGCTGGTTCGTTTTCGCTTCCTACAATAACTGGAAACTCATACTTTTGGCCATCATATTCTAATATTGCTGTTTTTGACATAATATGTGTGGAAATTAATCGTGATAATTTATAATTTAACAAAATTATGGAATTCTAAATGAATTAAAAAACAAATACGTTAACGTTTTCGTTAATTTTAATATAAAAATTGCAAGGTTGGTATAGTTGCAATAAAAAAGCGCGCCTAAGCACGCTTTAATTAACTAAATAACTTAACCTATTCTTTAACTATTCTTTCTACTTTAATTCCTTTTTCGGAAGTGATTTTTAGAAAATAAATTCCGCTTGATTTATCTGAAATATCAATTGATGTTGAATTTTCATCTGTTAATTTTGTTTGCAACAATCTTCCTTGCACATCGTACAATTGTATTGATTTGATGCTGTTTTCAGATTTAATATTAATTATTGATTGTGTTGGATTTGGAAAAATCACAACTGAATTATCTTTTTCAAAGGCACTATTATTTAACGATTGAAATACTGTATTTGCAATTCCAGTATCGATTGGCGCATTGTAGTCAAAGAAAATATCTCCTCTATTAGAAACATTATCTCCAGATTGTAAAGTTCCATTACTTCTTATTTTTAATAATATATTTCCATGTCCACCAGTGTCTAATGCAATATTTTCGAAAATAAATTCAACAATATTTCCAGTGATTTTTACATAGGAAGGATGTGATGTGTTTAGTAATTGTAAGGAATTTAGATTAAACTTTGTGGTATCAATAGTGGCTTTTACAACAACATTTTCAGCTTCTGCTGTTCCTGTGTTTTCAAAATTTATTACATAGTGTAAATACTCACCTATTAAAGATGGAGCAACTGATGTCCCTTCAATGCAAGTAATATCATTTGGATCGTATGAACCAACTACTGTTTGATTGTATAAAAAAGTATTGTCTGTAGTAGTTTCATCGCCAGCTATTGGTAAAATAGAAGTTGTAAATTGTAAAACATCGCCAATATTTACCGGATAATTTACATCTGTTGGCGTATTAATATTTAAAGTAACATAAATACTTCTGCTTTCAAAAGGAAGTAAATTAGTATAACTCCAAGACAACGAACCAGAACCAATTGTAGCTGGTGCTGTTGTTGCTGAAACAAAGTCCATTAAATTTTGATTGAAGAAAAAGTTTACGCCATACAATTGAGATAATGTTTGGTTTCCTTTGTTCTTATAAACTATTTGATAAACAGCATCAAAACCTGGTCTTGCTGGTGTTATTGGTGCAATAACAATCTCTAAATCTGGATGAATTCCATTAGCTGAAATACAGAAATTTTGAGTTGCTGTTAAAAAATTCGTTTGAGGAAAGGATATAACTGCATCTGGAGGAGTAATAGTATAATAGGAAGAATTTTCAATATTAGGAGTTATTAATTGGTCAGCAAATGTGGTATAAAAATTATAATTACCATTACTATTCGTAAAAGTGGCACTATTAATACCCCATTGTGTCATATCCATTCTAATATTCGTTTGAGGTAAATCTGTAGCATCACAACCATTAGAATTTGCATCAAATAAAACCTGTCCAGTTATTGTATTATAATCTCCTCCTGGTGTAAACGAACAATAAGAGTTTACAACTACATTAGTTAAACCAGAAGACGCTAAATAGTTATTTACATTAACTAACTCATTATCATCAGCACAAATGAATTGTAAAGCTGGATTTGGAGGAGAAAAATAAAAATAGAATAATAAATTTTCGGAAAAACCATTTTTAATATTTATGGTTTGTAATGGATTATATGAAAATTCGCCATTACCTGTAATATTCACCATAGACAAATCTAAGTTTGATATTTGGTTATGATCGGCAAAAAAATCATTAAAAATTACAAGATTTGTAAAATTAAAATTTGTAATAGAATTGTAACTACATAGAAATGAACTCAAACTTGTAACACCCGAAAAATCAAGAGAAGTAAGTAAGTTATTGGAGCAAACAAAATTGCTAAGATTCACACAATTTGTAACATTCAAATTAGAGATTTGATTATTATTACATTGTAATGTTATTAATTGTGTTAATCCTGAGACATTCAATTGCGTTAATTGATTGTATGAGCAATCCATGGAAGTTAAGTTAGTAAAAGATTGTATTCCTGTTAAATCAGAAATATTAGAATTACTAATAGATAATCCGTATACTGACAAAGCCTCACTTTGCTGAATATTTCCATCAGAATTTGTATCATATCCTAAATCAATTAATTTATTTTTAAAATTCACATCAGGAATATTTACAACTTGCGCATTTACAAATCCTGTGATAAGTAGTACTAAAATTATTAACTTTTTCATAGCTTTATTTTTATTCTTTAACTATTCTCTCTACTTTAATTCCTTTATCAGAAGTGATTTTTAGAAAATAAATTCCGTTTGATTTATCTGATATGTCAATTGATGTTGAATTTTCCTCTGTTAATTTTGTTTGCAACAATCTTCCTTGCACATCGTATAATTGTATAGATTTAATACTGTTCTCAGATTTTACATTAATAATTGATTGTGTTGGATTTGGAAAAATCACAACTGAATTATCTTTTTCAAAGGCGCTATTATTTAACGATTGAAATACTGTATTTGCGATCCCAGTATCAATTGGCGCATTGTAGTCAAAGAAAATATCTCCTCTGTTGGTAACATTATCTCCAGATTGTAAGGTTCCGTTGCTTCTTATTTTTAATAATATATTTCCATGTCCGCCAGTTTCTAAAGCTATATTTTCAAAAATAAATTCAACAATATTTCCGGTGATTTTTACATAAGAAGGATGTGATGTGTTTAGTAATTGTAAGGAATTCAAATTAAACTTTGTGGTATCAATAGTAGCTTTTACAACAACATTTTCTGCTGCTGCTGTTCCTGTGTTTTCAAAATTTATTACATAGTGTAAATACTCACCTATTAAAGATGGCGAAACTGAAGTTCCTTCGATGCAAGTAATATCATTTGGATCGTAAGAACCAACTACTGTTTGATTATATAAAAATGTATTGTCTGAAGTAGTTTCATCGCCAGCTATTGGTAAAATAGAAGTTGTAAATTGTAAAACATCGTCAATATTTACTGGATATGTATCTGTTGGCGGATTAATATTTAACGTAACATAAATACTTCTGCTTTCAAACGGAAGCAAATTAGCATAACTCCATGATAACGAACCAGAACCAATTGTTGCAGGTGTTGTTGTAGCAGAAACAAAATCCATTAAATTTTGATTGAAGAAAAAGTTAACGCCATACAATTGTGATAATGTTTGGTTTCCTTTGTTCTTATAAACTATTTGATAAACAGCATCAAAACCTGGTCTTGCTGGTGTTATTGGCGCAATAACAATTTCTAAATCGGGATGAATTCCATTAGCTGAAATACAAAAATTTTGAGTTGAAGTATTGTTATTATTATTTGCAAATGGAATCGTTGCTGTAGTTGGAGAAAAATTAAACCAAGTTGGGTTTTCAATATTTGGAGTTAAAACAAAATTTCCAGCTTGTGTATAGAAATTATAATTTCCTAAATTATTAGTAAAAGTTGCTCCTTGGTTTGTGCCGTCATTAATATTGATTTTGATATTAGGTTGTGGTAAATCAGAAACATCACAACCATTAGAATTTAAATCAAACAAAACTTGTCCAATAATTGTATTGTAATTTCCTCCTGGTGTGAAAGTGCAATAGGAATTTACAACAATATTAGTCATTCCTGAAATCATTAAATATTGATCTACCGCAGTCTCTTGAGCATCATCAACACAAACAAATTGAAGTGTTGGATTAGTCATACCTCCTATAACATTCACGTCTTCTATATAATTGTTTTTCAAATCAATACTCACTAATGGATTATTATTATAGGAGTGTAAAGTTCCTGATAATAAAATTTTTGACAAATCAAGTTGAGTAATTAAATTATTATTCATTAAACTCTCTCCAATATATATTAACTCTAAAGAACTAACCGATGTAATAAGATTGTTACTAACATCAAAATAATTAAACCCATTATTTGTTGTGAAATTGACAGTTTGAATTTGATTCTGTGCACCATCAAACCAATTCAAATTAATTAAACTATTGATAAAATCAATATTGGTAACCATATTATTTCGAAAAGATAAATTAGTTAAATTTAAAAAAGCTCCAATACCGCTCAAACTTGATATAGAAGAGTTATTGAGATCCAAAGTGCCAATAACCAAAGCTTCACTTACCTGAATTTCGCCATCGTCATTAGTGTCAATTTTAACACTTAAACCAGAAGAAATACTATATGCCACATTATTAGTTGTGGTAGCACTTAACAACTTTGTTTTAAAATTTGCATCAGGAATGTTTACAATCTGCGCGTTAACAAATCCTGTAATTAATAGTAAAAGGTAAAATATCTTTTTCATCTTGTGCATTTATTAATTATTCAATTGTTTGGTCAAAATTTCTTGTAGCTGTTCTTTCTTTCGTTGTGAAATTGGAATTGTGCTATTGTCAGTCATAATCACATAACCTCCTTCTTTTTTTATATAAGATTTCAAAAAAGCTAAATTGATTAAATGACTTTGATGCACTCTTACAAATCCGTGGTTGGTTAACATTTCTTCATACTCTTTCAAGGTTTTAGAGATCAAAATAGGTTTGCTATTTCTTATAAAAAACTTGGTATAGTTGTCTTCACTCTCACATCTAATAATGTCACTAATTTCAAAAAGATGAATTCCATCAGAATTTGACAAAGCGATGCGTTTGAAATTATCTACTTTTTTTCTAATATTCTCCAACAATAAATCTATATGAGCATAATTATCGCTTTTTTCTAAAACACTTTTTATTTTTTCAATCACCTTTTTTAATTCGTCTGGATCAACAGGTTTCAAAAGAAAATCTAAGGCACTAAATCGGAATGCTTTGATGGCATATTGTTCATGAGCCGTAATAAATACTATATGTGAAGTAGTTTTACCATTTCTAGCTGCTAATTTCTCAAGAATATCAAATCCAGTTCCATCATTTAACTGAATATCTAAGAAAACCACTTGCGGATTCAACTTTTCGATAGCTTCTACTCCACTCGCAACGCTATCTGCTTCACCAATAATAGTAATCTCTGGCGCATAGAGTGAAAGCAATCCTTTCATTCCGTTACGCAAATTGATATCGTCGTCTATTAATATTGCTGTAATCATATTTTATTTAGTAAATAGTAATTAGTGATAAGTAAATAGTAACTTAAATAATTACTTAATATATTGAATTGGCAAACTCAAAATTACTTTTGTACCAATTACTTGATTGTTGTTTTTAATTTCTTCTATTGTAAAATCTGCTTTTTGATTGGTGGACGATGAAATCATTTGCAATCTTTTTTTAGTAATATCCAATGCCATTGATTTATGTACAACTACCGTATTTTCTTTTGCTGTTTTTGATTGTTCAATCCCTACTCCATCGTCTTCTACCGTACAAATTAGACTTTCGTTTTCTATGACAAAATCTATAGCAATTGTTCCAATATTTTTCTTCGGAATTACTCCATGAATAATAGCATTTTCTACGAATGGTTGCAACAATAATGGTGGAACCGCCATATCATCTTCAATTTCGTTACTTTTAGTAATCTTGAAATTGAATTTATTGTTGAAGCGAAGCTGCTCTAATTCCAAATAATTTTGTAAACTTTCAATTTCTTTGTCAATTGGAATTAATGATTCTTTCGAATATTCTAAAGTTAATCGCATTAGCTTTGAAAACTTTGCCAGATATTTTACAGCGGTATCGGTTCCATTTTGTACAATAAAACTTGAAATTGAGCCCAAACAATTAAACACAAAATGCGGATTCATTTGCAAATGCAATGCTTTTTGTTCGTATTCTGCTAACTCTTTTTGCAACGTCAATGTTTTCTTCAACTGCATTCTATTATAAATCAAGAATCCAATTCCGAAAAGTAATAAACCAAACAAACCTGCAAAAAACAATTGTAACTTACTTTGCTTTGATTGTTCCTCTAACAATACTTCTTTCTTTTCAATTTCTTTTTTGTGAAGTAATTCGCGTTTTTCAAAATCAAAATTCATTTCGGCTTCAACACTTTTTCTAGTGTTTTCTTCATTAATCAAACTGTCTTTTGCTTGATTATAAAGTTTGAAATGCGATAAGGCTAAAGTTGTATTCTTCTGTTTTTCATAAATATCACTCAACAACTTTTCTGAAATCATTATTTGTTCTAAGACGCCAATCTCTTTAGACAATGAAAGTGATTTATTTGCATTTGATAAAGCTACAGATAAGTTATTTTGCTCTAATCTTAATTGTGCCAAATGAATGTAAGTATCAGCGACACCAAATTTATCATCAATAAGTTGAAATGATTTTATTGCTTCGTTCCAGTTTTCGTTTGCTTTTACGAAGTCTTTCTTCTCTTTATAAAATAATCCAACATTATTGTACCATTCACCAAGAGCACGAGGATTTGGATTTTTATCTAAACTCAATTTAGCTTTTGAATAATAACTTAGTGCTTTATCCCAATTTTTTTGCTTTAGATAACAATTTGCGATATTAGTTAATGTTATTCCAATATTGGGATCACCTAACTTTTCTTGAAGTTTTTGAGCTTTTATGAAATATTCTAATGCTTTAAAATCTGCTGATTGGGATTTATAAACGATTCCGATGTTGTTATATAATCTTGCACATCTTGATTCGTCTTTTAAACCTTCATAAATTTTTACTGATTTTAAGTAAAACTGAAGTGCTTTTGCATAACTACTTTGCTCCGAAAAAACGATTCCGATGCTGCCATAAGCTTTGGCTAAACCTTTTGCATTCTCATCATTTTTTTCAGATTCTGACTCAAAAATATTTTGAGCTAAATAGAAATTTTGAAGTGCTTTAGAATAATTTCCTGTTATTATATTTGAATTTCCGAGGTTTAAGTAAGCCTTTCCTTCTTCGGTTTTGTATTTAATTTTTTTTGATAATTCTAAAGCTTGTGTAGCATATATAACCATCAATTTTGGATCACTGGTTTTATACTCATCTGAAATTGCATTTAGAATTTGAGCTTTATCAATATCGTTTTTAGAATTATTTAAAACTAGCTTAAGACTATCCACTACTTCATTTTGCGAAGAAGCAAAAAAAGATATAAATAGAAAAAATAAAAATAGTATTTGTCTCATCACAAAGAAATAGATTATCAAATATACTATTTCCTTTTTGCAATAATCTTCAAAAATTAGAATTCGACGAATTTGAAATAGAATTCGTTATTCTAAAAGCTAAGAATTAAATATTGAATTAAATAAAAACACCTGACAAGTTTAAAACTCATCAGGTGTTGTATGTAAAATATTTACTTGATTACTTCTGTTTGAATGCTTTCAAGCCAGGGAAGTAGGCAGTATTTCCTAATTCTTCTTCAATACGTAATAATTGATTGTATTTCGCCATTCTATCAGAACGAGAAGCAGAACCAGTTTTTATTTGTCCACAGTTTAAAGCAACAGCTAAATCAGCAATTGTATTATCTTCTGTTTCTCCAGAACGATGTGACATTACTGAAGTATAACCAGCATTGTGAGCCATGTTTACTGCTGCAATTGTTTCTGTAAGCGTACCAATTTGGTTAACTTTTACAAGAATTGAATTGGCAATTCCTTTTTCAATTCCAGTTGACAAACGCTCAACATTAGTAACAAATAAATCATCACCAACTAATTGAGTTTTATCACCAATTAATTCTGTTAAGTATTTCCATCCTTCCCAATCGTTTTCATACATTCCATCTTCAATTGAGATAATTGGGTAATTTGCTGCTAGTGAAGCTAAATATTCTGCTTGTTCTTTAGAAGTTCTAATTTTACCTGTTGCACCTTCAAACTTAGTATAGTCGTATTTTCCGTCAACATAAAATTCTGAAGCTGCACAATCTAAAGCAATCATTACTTCATCACCAAATTTATAACCAGCGTTTTCTACGGCTTTTTTAATAGTATCTAGAGCATCTTCTGTTCCGCCAGCAAGATTTGGTGCAAAACCACCTTCGTCACCAACAGCAGTTGATAAATGTCTATCGTGTAACACTTTTTTCAAATTGTGGAAAATTTCAGTTCCCATTTGCATAGCGTGAGTAAATGAAGTTGCTTTTACAGGCATAATCATAAACTCTTGGAAAGCAATAGGTGCATCAGAGTGCGAACCACCATTGATAATATTCATCATTGGAACTGGTAAAGTATTAGCTGAAACTCCACCAACATATCTGTATAAAGGTAATCCTAATTCATTTGCTGCCGCTTTTGCTGCCGCAAGAGAAACTCCCAAGATTGCATTAGCTCCAAGATTTCCTTTGTTAGAAGTTCCGTCTAAATCAATCATAAGTTGATCGATGTGATTTTGTTCAAAAACAGAAACGCCCATTAATTCAGGAGCAATTTTAGTATTTACATTTTCAACAGCTTTAAGAACACCTTTTCCCATGTAAGCTTTTCCTCCATCACGAAGTTCGACTGCTTCATGTTCTCCTGTAGATGCACCACTTGGAACAGCAGCACGACCTAAAACTCCGTTTTCTGTAACAACGTCAACCTCAATTGTTGGGTTTCCTCTTGAATCTAATATTTGTCTTGCGTGTACTTTGATTATAATACTCATTACTGTGTTTATTTTATAGTTAGATAATTACATATTCTCAAAATATGGAACACAAATTTAAGCATTAGTCAAAACTTAATCATTAATTTTTAAAAAAACTTATAAACTCAATCGTTTTAGTAGGATAAAAAAAATGTAAACTGTTATTATAGTTGAGTAAAATAAAATAATTAAAAAAACATAAATAATTGTAGTATTTTTATTATATTTTATATATATTTAATCATTTTATCGTGTTTTTTTGCATTTTATAGACACATACATTTGCGTGTTACAAATAATTATCTATTTTTATTGGGTCAAATTCATTTTAATTAAAATCGTATGAAAAAATATTCTTTTTTAAGTACTACCAACTTAAAATCAGTTTATTACATATTGGGGTTTTTAGGGTTTTTGTTGTCTTATCAAACAGGAAACGCTCAGAACTACAGAAATGCTAAAGCCTACATAACTGACTTTGGTAGAAATGAATTATTTGTCAAAGAATCTTTGATGGAATATTCAACCTCAATTATTGATGCTAGTCCTGACGATAGAGTTCAAACAACTTTGGAAAGAATTTACAAAAAGCTTGAAGATGTTAATGAAAATTTGACTAAAAATGACAGAGGCGTTTATGGAGATACCAATTTGAGAGATGCTTTTATCAAACTAAACAACAAAACAATAACATTATTAAAAAACAAATCATTGAAACTTAATGATTATCAAGTTCAAAGTAATTTAGATTACTCTGAAATCTTTAAAAATTATGCTTACAAAGAATCTGAAATAGCTAAATATTATTCTGAAATATTAAACTATGAAAATACCAAAAAAGAGTTTGGATTAAAATATCAAATTAATATTAGGAACTTTAATAAAAGAAATGTTTTTGAATATAATGCCTATCAGAATTTAATTTTTTATAAACTAAATGTTTTAGACGATAAGTTGATTCAATTATTTAAATATAGAAAAGTTGAAGATGTTTTAGAATGTGTAAACTTTATGAGTGGTGTTACTCAAGAATCGTTAACAAAAACAGATTTGTTTAAAGATGATTTTACAGATACTTCATTAAACGATGCTAATATTGAATTTATAAATTTTATTATAAAACAAAATGAGACGTTAGTTCCATTATATCAAGATTACATTTTGGTGCATGAAGATTTTCAAAAAATAAAAAAGAAATTTTTAGAAACAAACGAAATCATAAAAGTTGAAGACTACAATAATGAAGTACGAAGATATAATAAAGTAAAGAATACTTTTTTTGATGCTTTACATGAAAATCAAATTATTAAAAGTGAATTATTAAAAAGATGGTATATAACCAATAGCTTGTTTCTTAAAAACAATATTGAGTTTGAGAATCTTTATGAAAAATTTACAAACTTAGATTAAAACGAAAAGGATTTCATAATTAGTAATTATTTCCTAAAGTATTAAAATAAAAAAAATGAGGGTTTTTGGAAACCCTCATTTTTTTTATACTTCTTGAAATTTTTCTTGTTTAATATTTGCTATAAAATCATCAAATAAATATGAAGAATCGTGAGGACCCGGACTTGCTTCAGGATGGTATTGCACTGAGAAGCAATTTTTAGATTTCATTCTCATACCTGCAACTGTGTTGTCATTAATGTGGTAATGAGTAATTTCTAAATCATTGTGATTTTCAAGTTCTTCTCTGTTTACAGCAAAACCATGATTCTGTGAAGTTATTTCTCCTTTTCCAGTAAGAACATTCATAACTGGATGATTTATTCCTCTGTGTCCGTTAAACATTTTGTAAGTTGAAATTCCGTTTGCTAAACCTATGATTTGGTGACCTAGACAAATTCCGAACACTGGTCTATCTGATGCTATCATTTGTTTAGCTGTTTCTTGAACTTGCTCAAGAGGTTCTGGATCGCCAGGACCATTTGACAAGAAATATCCATCAGGATTAAATGCTTTTAACTCATCAAAAGATGTGTTGTATGGAAATACTTTTATATAACAATCTCTTTTTGCAAGGTTTCTAAGGATGTTCCTTTTAATACCTAAATCTAACGCTGAAATTTTGAAAGTTGCGTTTTCATTTCCAAAAAAGTAAGGCTCTTTGGTAGATACTTTTGAAGCAAGTTCTAACCCTTTCATATCAGGAACATTTGCTAGTTGTTTTTTCAGTTCTTCTATTGAAGTTCCATCTGTTGAAATCACAGAATTTTGCGCTCCATTATCACGAATGTAACTTACAAGCGCTCTTGTGTCTACATCTGAAATACAGATTAGATTTTGCTTTTCAAAGTAATCATATAAGTTACTTTCGGAATCGGGACGTGAATGATTAAAGCTGAAGTTTTTACACACAAGACCTGATATCATTATTTTTTCTGATTCTACTTCGTTGGCATTAACGCCATAATTTCCAATATGTGGATTGGTAGCAACCATTATTTGACCAAAATAAGATGGATCAGTAAATATTTCTTGGTAACCTGTCATTCCTGTATTGAAACAAACTTCACCGAAAGTTGTTCCAGAAATTCCGATTGATTTACCATAAAAAATGGTTCCATCGGCTAATAGTAAAATGGCTTGTGGACGAGTTGTGTATTTCATTTGATGTAGTTAGTAAAAAGTAGTTAGTTGTTGTTTTGCAAATTTAGTATATTCGAATTTAATTCTAAAGTTGATTTATTAAAGTTTATAAACAATCGGAAAGTTAACTTCTTAGCCCCGATTGCAACAAGTATCCTTTATTGTTTTCCTTTAAAACAATAAAGATACTGTGGAAAGCGGGAATATGGATTGCAGATAATTCCCGAGCCATTCGCTCCAGAAACTGAAACAAGTTCAGTTTAAACATAAAAAAAAGGATAAACTCGAAAGCTTATCCTTTATATTTATGAAATTGAATTCATTATTCTGCTGATTCAGTAGTTTCTTCTGAAGAAGTTTCTGGAGCTTCAGGAGCTTTTGTTTCAGCTGCTGGAGTTTCAGATTTTTTAGCTTTTCCACCACGACGGCTTTTAGCTTTTTTCTCTTCTTTTTTACCACCGTTGTAAATTTCATTGAAATCTACTAACTCAATCATTGCCATATCTGCGTTATCACCTAAACGGTTTCCAACTTTGATGATACGAGTGTATCCACCTGGACGGTCACCAACTTTAGCTGCTACTTCTCTGAAAAGTTCAGTAACACCATATTTATTACGTAAGTAAGCGAAAACGATACGACGATTGTGAGTAGTATCTTCTTTTGATTTTGTTATAAGCGGCTCAACGAATTGTTTAAGTGCTTTTGCTTTAGCAACAGTTGTGTTAATACGTTTGTGTTCAATTAATGAACAAGCCATATTAGCTAACATAGATTTTCTATGTCCAGTCTGTCTGCTTAAGTGATTGTTCTTTTTTCCGTGTCTCATTTTAAATGCTATTTAATTTGAATAAAGAAACTAGTCTTTATCTAATTTATATTTTGACAAATCCATTCCGAAAGTTAAATTTTTAACTGCAACTAGTTCGTCTAATTCTGTTAAAGATTTTTTACCGAAGTTACGGAACTTCATTAAGTCGTGTTTGTTAAAAGAGACAAGGTCTCCTAATGTATCAACTTCAGCTGCTTTTAAGCAATTTAATGCTCTTACAGATAAATCCATATCAACAAGCTTAGTTTTAAGCAATTGTCTCATGTGTAATGATTCCTCATCGTATGAATCTGTTTGAGCGATTTCGTCTGCCTCAAGAGTGATTCTCTCATCTGAGAATAACATGAAGTGGTGAATTAATACTTTTGCAGCTTCAGTAAGAGCATCTTTTGGATTAATTGAACCATCAGTTTTGATTTCAAAAACTAATTTTTCATAATCTGTTTTTTGCTCAACACGGAAATTTTCAATAGCATATTTCACGTTTTTCACTGGTGTAAAGATAGAATCTGTAAAGATTGTACCAATAGCAGCATTTTGCTTTTTATTTTCTTCTGCAGGAACATATCCTCTACCTTTTTCAATTGTCAATTCCATATTGAAATTAACTTTTGGATCAAGGTTACAGATAACTAACTCTGGGTTTAAAACTTGAAAACCAGAGATAAATTTTTGAAAATCACCAGCTGTAATTTGCTCTTTACCAGTTATAGATATAGTTACTGATTCGTTATCGATATCTTCAATTTGACGTTTGAAACGTACTTGTTTAAGACTAAGGATAATTTCTGTAACATCTTCAACAACTCCTGAAATTGTAGAAAACTCATGCTCTACACCTTCAATTCTTGTAGATGTAATAGCATAACCTTCTAAAGCAGAAAGTAAAACTCTTCTAAGTGCATTACCAACAGTCAATCCGTAACCAGGTTCTAAAGGTCTGAACTCAAACTTACCTTCAAAATCGGTTGAATCGATCATGATAACTTTATCGGGCTTTTGAAAATTAAATATTGCCATAATTTAGACTAGTGTCAATTATTATTTGTTGTACAACTCTACGATTAACTGTTCTTTAATGTTTTCTGGAATTTGAAGTCTAGCAGGAACAGTAACGAACGTACCAGATTTAGTATCATTATTCCATGTAATCCATTCGTAAACATGATTAGAGTTTGATAAAGAACGTTCAATTGACTCTAAAGATTTAGATTTTTCGCGAACAGCTACTACGTCACCTGGTTTCAAGTGATAAGAAGGTATGTTTACTAATTCACCATTTACTGTAATGTGACGGTGAGAAACAATTTGTCTTGCAGCTCTTCTAGAAGAAGCAATTCCCATTCTGAAAACAACATTGTCTAAACGAGCTTCACATAATTGTAAAAGGATTTCACCTGTTACACCTTTAGAAGCTGCTGCTTTTTCGAATAAGTTTCTAAATTGTTTTTCTAAGATTCCGTAAGAATATTTAGCTTTTTGCTTTTCCATTAATTGGACAGCATATTCAGATTTCTTACCTCTTTTTTTAGCCATCCCGTGTTGTCCAGGAGGATAATTTCTTTTTTCGAATGCTTTATCAGCTCCGAAGATTGCTTCGCCAAATTTACGAGCAATTTTTGTACTTGGACCAGTATATCTTGCCATTTTAAAATTGTTTTGAGATAGAGATTATGAATTCAGGTCAATAAATCCTTCGATAATCTTTGTTCTTTCTCTTGTTATACTTAATTATATATTAGATACTGAAATTTCAGTATAAAATTATACTCTACGTCTTTTTGGAGGACGACATCCATTGTGAGGCATTGGAGTAACATCAATGATTTCTGTTACTTCTACTCCACTATTATGTATTGATCTGATAGCAGATTCTCTTCCGTTACCTGGACCTTTAACATAAACTTTTACTTTTTTAAGTCCTGCTTCTAATGCTACTTTACTGCAATCTTCAGCTGCCATTTGAGCAGCATAAGGAGTGTTCTTTTTAGAACCTCTAAAGCCCATTTTACCAGCAGAAGACCAAGAAATAACTTCACCTTTTTTGTTAGTTAACGAAATGATGATGTTGTTAAAAGTTGCATTAATATGAGCTTCTCCTGAAGATTCAATAATAACTTTACGTTTTTTTGTACTTGCTTTAGCCATATTACTTACTATTTAGTTGCTTTTTTCTTGTTAGCAACAGTTTTTCTCTTACCTTTTCTTGTTCTAGAATTGTTTTTAGTTCTTTGTCCTCTTAATGGAAGACCAGATCTGTGACGAATTCCTCTATAACATCCGATATCCATTAAACGTTTGATGTTTAATGAAGTCTCTGAACGAAGTTCACCTTCAATTTTGTAGTATGATACAGCATCACGAATTGCTCCGATTTGATCATCATTCCAATCTTGAACTTTAGTATCTTGGCTAACTTGAGCTTTTTCTAAAATCTCAATAGCTCTACTTTTTCCTACTCCGAAGATATAGGTAAGTGCTATAACACCTCTTTTATTTTTAGGTATATCTACCCCTGCTATTCTTGCCATAATTATCCTTGTCTTTGTTTAAATCTAGGATTCTTTTTGTTAATAACGTATAATCTTCCTTTTCTACGCACAATTTTACATTCTGCGCTTCTCTTTTTTACTGATGTTCTTACTTTCATTTTTAATAACTTTAGTATCTGTAAGTGATTCTTGCTTTAGACAAATCGTAAGGACTCATTTCAAGTTTCACTTTGTCACCAGGTAACAACTTGATGTAATGCATACGCATTTTTCCTGAAATGTGTGCGATAACGATATGTCCGTTTTCTAATTCTACACGGAACATAGCATTTGATAATGCTTCTATTATTGATCCGTCTTGTTCTATTGCTGATTGTTTTGCCATAAAAATTAAGCTACTGCTTTTCTATTTTTACCACTTTTCATCAAACCATCATAATGCTTATTCAATAAATAAGTGTTTATTTGTTGAATAGTATCGATTGCAACTCCAACCATAATGATTAAAGAAGTTCCACCATAGAACATAGCCCATGATTGTTGTACATCTAAACTAACTACAATTGCTGGGAACACAGCTATTAAAGCTAAGAATAACGAACCTGGAAAAGTTACTAATGACATAATTTTATCAAGAAAATCAGCTGTTTCAACACCTGGTTTAATACCTGGTATAAAACCACCACTTCTCTTTAAATCGTCAGCCATTTTATTTGTTGGAACCGTAATCGCCGTGTAAAAGAATGTAAAGATAATGATTAATAAAGCAAATACTAAATTATACCATAATCCAAACATGTTACTAAAAGCACCTGCAATAGATTGAGATGTTTCAGACTGTGAAAGACCAGCTAAAGCAGCAGGGATAAACATAATTGCTTGAGCAAAAATGATTGGCATAACACCAGCTGAATTTAATTTTAATGGAATCCATTGTCTATTACCACCCATCATATCTTGTTCAAAATCACCAGAAGTTGTTCTTCTAGCATATTGAACAGGTATCTTTCTAATTGCCATAACTAAAAGTACACAAGCAATAATTACCAACATCCAAACAATAATTTCAATAACAAGAATCATTAAACCACCATTATTGTTGGTTACTCTTGATTGAAACTCTTGGATAAGAGCTTGAGGTAATCTTGCTAAAATACCGACCATAATTAATAGAGATATACCATTTCCTATACCTTTATCAGTAATTTTTTCTCCCAACCACATAGCAAAAATTGTACCTGTAGTTAAAATCAAAACTGAAGAAAATAAGAAAGAAAATGAATCAAATCCTAACAAAAATGCGCTACTAGGAATGGTTCTGTACAAGTTATAAATATAACCTGGACCTTGAAGTAATGTGATACCAATAGTTAACCAACGTGTAATTTGATTTAACTTTTTTCTACCACTTTCACCATCCTTTTGTAATTTTTGCAAATAAGGAATTGCTATACCCATTAACTGAACAACAATTGAAGCAGAAATGTAGGGCATAATACCTAATGCAAAAACAGATGCTTTTGAAAATGCTCCACCAGTAAACATATCAAGAATTGATCCAATTCCTTTATCTGTTTGCCCAGCAAGTCCAGAAAGCTGTGTAGCATCGATACCAGGAAGAGTTACATGAGCACCAAATCTATATACTAAAAGTAAACCTAAAGTAAACAAGATTCTGTTTCTCAACTCTTCTATTTTCCAAACATTCTTAAACGATTCAATAAAATTCTTCATAAGGTCAGAATATTATAATGTTACTGCTTCACCACCAGCAGCTTCGATAGCAGCCTTTGCAGTAGCAGTAAATTTGTGAGCAGTTACTTTTAATTTTGCTTTTAATTCACCTCTACCTAAAATTTTAACTAATTCGGTTTTGGTAGCTAAACGGTTTTCTACTAAAACTGTAAAATCTACAGTATCAGTAACGATTCCGTTATCAACTAAAGCTTGAAGAGTGTCAAGATTTACACCTTGATGCTCAATTCTGTTAATGTTCTTGAAACCAAACTTAGGCACACGTCTTTGAAGTGGCATTTGTCCACCTTCAAAACCAATCTTTTTAGAATATCCAGAACGAGATTTTGCTCCTTTGTGACCTCTTGCAGAAGTACCACCTTTACCAGAACCTTCTCCTCTACCAACTCTTTTATTTTGATTGTGTGTAGAACCTTCAGCAGGTTGTAAGTTACTTAAATTCATAACTATAATTGTTATTTAACTTCCTCAACGGAAACTAAGTGTTTAACTTTATTTATCATTCCAAGGATTGTTGGATTTGAATCATGCTCAACAACCTGTCCCATTTTACGAAGACCTAAAGCTTCTAAACCTCTTTTTTGAGTAAGAGGACAGTTGATTTTGCTTCTAACTTGTTTTACTAATAATTTAGCCATAATTTCCTTGAATTAACCTTTAAAAACTTTCTCTAAAGAAACTCCTCTTTGTTTTGCAACAGTATAGGCGCTTCTCATTTGTAGTAATGCATCAAAAGTTGCTTTCACCACGTTATGTGGATTTGAAGAACCTTGAGATTTTGATAATACGTCGTGAATTCCAACTGATTCAAGTACTGAACGAACAGCACCACCAGCAATAACTCCTGTACCATGAGATGCAGGCATTAAGAATACACGAGCTCCACCAAATTTACCTTTTTGTTCGTGAGGTACAGATTGACCACTCAAAGGAATTCTAACTAAGTTTTTCTTTGCATCTTCTACTGCTTTCGCAATTGCTTCAGAAACGTCTTTAGATTTTCCTAATCCATGACCAACAACACCATTTTCATCACCTACAACAACAATTGCTGAGAACCCAAAAGCTCTACCTCCTTTTGTTACTTTGGTAACACGATTTACACTTACCAAACGATCTTTTAATTCAAGACCACTAGGTTTTACTAATTCTACATTTTTGTATTTAGACATAATATATTAGAATTTAAGTCCAGCGGCTCTAGCGCCTTCTGCTAATGATTTAATACGACCGTGATATAAATAACCTCCTCTATCGAATGTTACTGAATCTATACCGGCTTTTAACGCTTTTTCAGCAACAAGTTTTCCAACCGCTGTTGCAACTTCTACGTTAGTACCTTTAATATCCGCTCCTTTATCTCTAGATGAAGCAGCTAATAAAGTAACACCATTTACATCATCAATTAGCTGTGCGTAGATTTCTTTATTACTTCTGAATACAGAAAGTCTTGGTCTAGCAGCAGTACCGCTAACAATCTTTCTTATTCTATACTGGATTCTCTGTCTTCTTTCAGATTTTGTTAATGACATAACCTTTATTTTTAAGCTGATTTACCTGCTTTTCTTCTTAATACTTCACCTACAAACTTGATACCTTTTCCTTTGTATGGTTCTGGTCTACGGAAATTTCTAATTTTCGCAGTAATAGCACCTAAAAGTTGTTTATCATAAGATGTAAGTTTTACGATAGGGTTTTTACCTTTTTCAGAAATAGTTTCTAAAGTAACTTCTTTAGCAACTTCTAAAATGATATTGTGAGAAAAACCTAAAGCTAAATCAAGTTTTTGTCCTTGATTTGAAGCTCTGTATCCCACACCCACAAGCTCTAATTCTTTAGTAAAACCAGTTGATACTCCAACAATCATATTATTGATTAATGATCTGTATAAACCATGTTTAGCTCTATGATCTTTGTGGTCAGATGATCTTTCCACAATTACTTGACCTTCTTCTAACTTTACAGTAACGTCCGAAAACTCCTGAGTTAGTTGTCCTAATTTTCCTTTTACTGTAACCAATCCTTCTGTAACTTCTACAGTTACACCAGCTGGAACTACAATTGGATTTTTTCCTATTCTTGACATTGTCGCTTAGCTTTAAATTAGTATACGTAACAAATTACTTCTCCACCAACATTCAATTGCTTAGCTTGTTTTCCAGTCATCAAACCTTTTGATGTAGAAACAATAGCAATACCCAAACCATTTAAGATTCTTGGTAATTTTGAAGCACCTGCGTACTTACGTAAACCTGGTTTACTAATTCTTTGGATGTCTTTAATTACAGGCTCTTTAGTATCTTTATCATACTTCAAAGCAATTTTGATAGAACCTTGAACGGTTGAATCCTCAAATTTGTAACTTAAGATATATCCTTGATCGAATAAAATCTTTGTGATTTCTTTTTTAAGATTAGAAGCTGGAATCTCAACCACTTTGTGGTTAGCTCTAACAGCATTTCTGACTCTCGTAAGATAATCTGCAATCGGATCTGTATACATATTTATTAAAATTCGGCTACGGTTTTCAAAAGAACTATTCTATTGAACCTGAAGCCATTAAACTCAATTTTTAAAGCAGATAATTGCACGTTACCGGCAAAAATCCGGCAAATGTACAATTATCTGCTGAAATAAACTAATTTACCAACTAGCTTTTTTAACACCTGGAATTAATCCTTGGTTTGCCATTTCACGGAATGTTACACGTGAAAGACCGAATTGACGCATATAACCTCTTGGTCTACCTGTCAATTTACAACGATTGTGTAAACGAACTGGTGAAGCATTTTTAGGTAATTTTTGTAAACCTTCATAGTCTCCAGCTTCTAATAAAGCTTTTCTCTTTTCAGCATACTTAGCTACCGTTTTTTCTCTCTTAACCTCGCGGGCTTTCATTGATTCTTTAGCCATGTCTTAATTCTTTTTAAAAGGTAAACCTAATTCTGCTAATAATGATTTTGCTTCTTTATCAGTTGCTGCTGAAGTTACAAAAGTAATATCCATACCTGAAATTTTGTTTACTTTATCAATATCAATTTCTGGGAAAATGATCTGTTCCAAAACACCAAGATTATAATTACCTCTTCCGTCAAATCCAGTAGCTTTGATTCCACTAAAATCTCTTACACGTGGTAAAGCTGAAGTAATAAGTCTATCTAAAAACTCATACATTTTTTCTCCACGTAAAGTAACTTTAGCACCAATAGGCATTCCTTTTCTTAATTTGAATGACGCTACGTCTTTTTTGGAAATTGTAGCTAACGCTTTTTGACCAGTAATTTTAGTTAATTCATCTACTGCGTAGTCAACTAACTTTTTATCTGATACAGCTGCACCAACTCCACGGCTAATAACGATTTTTTCAAGTTTAGGAACTTGCATTACGTTTTTATAACCGAACTCTTCTTTAAGAGCTGCAATTACTCTGCTCTTATACTCTTCTTTTAGTCTAGGGATATATGCCATAACTATAATACTTGATTTGATTTTTTAGAAAATCTCACTTTCTTATCTCCTTCTACTCTTGTTCCTATTTTTGTAGCTTCTTTAGATTTTGGATCTATTAAAGACAAATTAGAAATATGAATAGGAGCTTCTTTCTTAACGATTCCTCCTTGAGGGTTTTTTGCACTTGGTTTAGTATGTTTCGAAACCATGTTAGCACCTTCAACGATCGCTTTATTTTTCTCACGGTCAACTTTAAGAACTTTACCTTCAGTACCTTTATGGTCTCCAGCAATAACTCTTACTACGTCACCTGATTTTATTTTTAACTTTGTCATCATTAATCGAATTAAAGCACTTCAGGTGCTAATGATACAATTTTCATGAATTGTTTTTCACGAAGTTCTCTGGCAACCGGACCAAAAACACGAGTTCCTCTCATTTCACCTGCAGCATTTAACAATACACATGCGTTATCGTCAAATCTGATATAAGATCCATCAGCTCTTCTCACTTCTTTTTTGGTACGTACAACAACTGCAGTAGAAACAGCACCTTTCTTAACGTTTCCGTTTGGTGTTGCATCTTTAATTGACACTACAATTTTATCTCCAACAGAGGCATAACGACGTTTCGTTCCTCCTAAAACACGGATAGTCAAAACTTCTTTTGCTCCTGTGTTATCTGCTACTTTTAATCTAGATTCCTGTTGTACCATAACTATTTCGCTCTTTCAATGATTTCAACTAATCTCCAACATTTCAACTTAGATAAAGGTCTTGTTTCCATGATCTTTACTGTATCACCAATGTTACAGTCATTTGTTTCGTCGTGTGCAACATATTTTTTAGTTTTCAACACGAACTTACCATACATTGGATGCTTTACTCTTCTTGTTTCAGAAACAACTATAGATTTCTCCATTTTGTTGCTAGTAACCACACCAATTCTTTCTTTTCTTAAATTTCTTTTATCTTCCATCGTTCAGCAGATTACAATTCTCTTTTGCTTAATTCAGTTGCCAATCTTGCTACCGCTCTTCTCATTGTTCTAATTTGAAGTGGGTTTTGAATTGGTGAAATAGCGTGAGCGGTTTTTAATTCAGCGTATGTTTTTTTTACTTCACTAAGTTTAACTTGTAACTCAGCTGTAGACAGACTAATAATTTCTGATTGTTTCATAATTTTATATATATTATGCTTCGAAATCTCTAGCAACAACAAACTTAGTTTTAACTGGAAGCTTTTGAGCTGCAAGACGTAATGCCTCTTTTGCAACTGCTAAAGGTACTCCTCCAACTTCAAACATAATTTTTCCGGGTTTAACAACGGCAGCCCAATATTCTACGGCACCTTTACCTTTACCCATACGTACCTCAAGAGGTTTCTTTGTTATAGGTTTGTCTGGAAATACATTAATCCAAAGTTGTCCTTCTCTTTTCATATAACGAGTTGCAGCAATACGTGCAGCTTCGATTTGACGTGAAGTTAAAAATACACCTTTTTCATGTACAGATTTAATTCCAAACATTCCACTTGAAAGCATGTGTCCTCTTTGAGAAACACCTTTCATTCTACCTTTTTGTACCTTACGGTATTTTGTTCTTTTAGGCTGTAACATTTTTCTTTAATTTAAAAAATTACTTTCTTTTACGTGCATCTGGTTTACCACCTTTGTTGAATGGTTTTCTATCTCCTCTTGGAGAGTCTCCACCTTTTCCACCAGAAGCTTGTTTTTTATCCATTCCAACTAGTGGAGATAAATCACGTTTTCCGTAAACCTCGCCTTTCATGATCCATACTTTGATTCCCATTCTACCATAAGTAGTATGAGCTTCACCAAGTGCGTAATCAATATCAGCTCTGAAAGTTGACAAAGGAATTCTTCCTTCTTTAAAACCCTCTGAACGTGCCATTTCAGCACCATTCAAACGACCTGAAATCAAAACTTTAATACCTTCTGCATTCATACGCATTGCTGCTGCGATAGCCATTTTAATAGCTCTTCTGTATGAAATACGGCTTTCGATTTGACGAGCAATACTTGTTGCAACTAAATAAGCATCTAACTCAGGTCTTTTAATTTCAAAGATGTTGATTTGAACCTCTTTGTCAGTAATTTTCTTAAGTTCTTCTTTCAACTTGTCTACCTCTTGCCCACCTTTTCCGATAATGATACCAGGTCTAGCAGTAGTGATAGTAACGGTTACAAGTTTCAAAGTTCTCTCGATGATTACTTTTGATACACTAGCTTTTGATAAACGAGCATGAATATACTTTCTGATTTTATAATCTTCAGCGATTTTATCACCGTAATCATTTCCACCATACCAGTTTGAATCCCATCCTCTGATGATACCAAGTCTGTTTCCTATTGGATTTGTCTTTTGTCCCATCTTAATTAATTTGCTTGTGTGTTATCTAATTGTCCTAATACGATTGTAACGTGATTAGAACGTTTTCTAATTCTGTGTGCTCTTCCTTGTGGTGCTGGACGAAGTCTTTTCAACATCATTCCACCGTCAACACGGATTTCTTTTACAAATAAGCCTGCTTCAGCTACATTACCTTCACTATTTTTTTGCTCCCAGTTATTGATTGCAGATAATAATAGTTTTTCTAATTTGCGTGAAGCTTCTTTTGAGCTAAATCTTAATACATTTAAAGCTCTTTCCACTTTCTGACCTCTTACCAAGTCTGCTACTAAGCGCATTTTTCTAGGTGAAGTAGGGCAGTTATTTAATTTAGCAAAAGCTATAGACTTATTAGCCTCTTTTCTTGCGTCTGCTGATTCTCTTTTACGAACTCCCATTGCTTCTTATTTTTTACCTTTATTTTTTGCTCCAGCATGACCTCTAAATGATCTTGTTGGTGAAAACTCTCCTAATTTGTGACCTACCATGTTCTCAGTTACATAAACTGGAACAAATTGACGACCATTGTGTACTGCGATAGTTTGTCCTACGAAATCTGGTGTAATCATTGAAGCTCTAGACCATGTCTTAACAACTCCTTTGTTTCCTCCAGCAATATTTTCTTGAACTTTTTTATCTAATTTGTAGTGTACAAAAGGTCCTTTTTTTAATGAACGTGCCATGTCTATCTAATTATTTCTTTCTGCGTTCAACAATATACTTATTACTCGGGTTAACTTTAGAACGAGTTCTATAACCTTTAGCAGGAAGACCTTTTCTAGAACGTGGGTGACCTCCAGATGAACGTCCTTCACCACCACCCATTGGGTGATCGACAGGGTTCATAGCTACTGGTCTTGTTCTCGGTCTTCTTCCTAACCATCTTGTTCTACCTGCTTTACCAGATACAATTAATTGATGATCAGAATTAGATACTGCTCCAATTGTAGCTGAACAAGTTAACAAGATTAATCTTGTTTCACCTGATGGCATTTTAATTGTAGCATATTTACCATCTCTTGCCATTAATTGAGCAAAAGTACCTGCACTTCTAGCGATTGTAGCACCTTGACCAGGACGTAATTCAATACATGAAATTACTGTTCCTAGAGGAATTTTACTTAATGGTAAAGTATTCCCAATTTCAGGAGCTGCACCTTCACCAGATACAACAGTTTGTCCTACTTGTAAACCGTTTTGAGCAACGATATACGTTTTCTCTCCATCAGCATACCATAATAATGCGATAAAAGCAGTTCTGTTTGGATCATACTCAATTGATTTCACAGTAGCTGGAATTCCAACTTTAGTTCTTTTGAAATCAATGATACGATATCTTTGTTTGTGACCACCGCCTGTATAACGCATGGTCATTTTTCCTTGACTATTTCTACCTCCTGAGTTTTTTATCGGTGCGATCAATGATCTCTCCGGCTTATCAGTTGTAATGGCGTCAAAACCATTAACAACTCTAAAACGCTGACCCGGGGTAATAGGTTTTAATTTTCTTACTGACATCTCAATTTATTAGATATTGTTGTAAAAATCTATTGTTTCTCCTTCTTGTACTTGAACAATTGCTTTTTTGTAAGCATTTGACTTTCCACTTATCAAACCACTTTTAGTGTATTTAGTAGTTCTATCTGGTCTAACATTCATTGTATTAACACTAACAACTGATACTCCATAAGTAGCTTCAACAGCTTTCTTAATTTGTACTTTATTAGCTTTTTTATCTACAACGAAACCAAAACGATTGAAAACCTCACCATCTTTGGTGATTTTTTCTGTAATAATAGGTTTAACTATGATACTCATGGCTTGTTATTTACTTAAATTTTCTTCAATTCCTTCTAAAGAACCCTCTAAAAGAACTAAATTATTTGCATTTAAAATAGCGTAAGTACTTAATTCTGAGTTAGTTACGACGCTAGATGCTTTTAAATTGCGTGACGACAAATATACATTTTTATTTGAATCACCCAACACTATTAGAGATTTTTTATTTTCTAACCCTAAGGCTTTCAAAACACTAATGAATTTTTTAGTATTTGGAGTTTCAAAATTAAAATCTTCTACTACGATTAAATTTGATTCTTTAGCTTTCAAAGAGAAGGCAGATTTTCTTGCCAATCTTTTTAAACTTTTATTTAATTTAAAAGAATAACTTCTTGGTCTAGGTCCGAAGATAGTTCCTCCTCCTTTAAAAACTGGAGATTTTTTACTACCTGCACGAGCTGTACCAGTACCTTTTTGCTTTTTAATCTTACGAGTAGAACCAGCAACTTCAGCTCTTTCTTTAGCTTTGTGCGTTCCTTGTCTTTGATTAGCAAGATATTGCTTTACATCAAGATATACTGCGTGATTATTTGGCTCAATTGCGAAAACTGAATCAGAAAGTTGAACTTTTCTTCCAGTTTCTTTTCCGTTGATGTCTAATACTTTTACTTCCATTACTTCTGAATGATTACATAAGAGTTTTTGCATCCAGGAATAGCTCCTTTAACAACAAGTAGGTTCTTTTCAGCAACTACTTTCAAAACTCTAAGATTTTGTACTTTTACATTTTCACCACCCATTCTTCCAGCCATACGCATTCCTTTGAATACACGTGATGGATAAGAAGATGCTCCTACAGAACCTGGCGCTCTTAAACGGTTATGCTGACCATGTGTAGCTTGTCCAACACCACCAAAACCGTGACGTTTTACAACACCTTGAAAACCTTTACCTTTAGAAACACCTTGTACATCAACAAATTCTCCTTCATTGAATACCTCAACAGTGATGTTATCACCTAATTTAAACTCACCTTCAAACCCTTGGAATTCAACGACTTTCTTTTTAGCAGAAGTACCAGCTTTTTTAAAGTGACCTAAGTCAGCTTTGGTAGCGTGTTTTTCTGTTTTGTCATCGAAACCAAGTTGAAGAGCTTCATACCCGTCAACCTCATTGGTTCTGACTTGGGTAACGACACAAGGTCCAGCTTCGATTACTGTACAAGGAATATTCTTCCCGTTTTCGTCGAAAATGCTAGTCATGCCGATTTTTCTTCCAATTAACCCAGACATATTAAACAATTTATTAATTAATTAATTTTGAGAACGATACATACCGCCTCTTTTGAGGGTGCAAATATACAACTAATATTACAACCACCAAATATTATTTTAAAGTTTAAAAAAACCGCTAAAGATATTGTTTTTAGCGGTTTTTTAAACTCAATGTAATTTAAAGATTAAACTTTAATCTCAACTTCTACACCACTTGGTAACTCTAATTTCATTAGAGCATCAATAGTTTTTGAAGATGAAGAGTAAATATCTAATAATCTTTTGTATGACATTACTTCAAACTGCTCTCTCGATTTTTTATTAACGTGAGGAGAACGTAATACAGTAAATATTTTTTTGTGAGTTGGTAACGGAATTGGACCTGTTACAACAGCACCTGTGCTTTTCACAGTTTTTACGATTTTCTCAGCTGATTTATCAACCAACATGTGATCGTAAGATTTTAATTTTATTCTAATTTTTTGACTCATCTTGTTAAAAATTAAGCGTTACCTTTTGCTTTTTTGATAACTTCTTCTGAAATATTAGAAGGAGTTTGTTCATAATGTGAAAATTCCATTGTAGAAGTTGCTCTACCTGAAGATAATGTTCTCAATGTTGTAACATATCCAAACATTTCTGATAAAGGCACATTAGCTTTGATAGTTTTAGCTCCATTTCTGTCACCCATATCATTTACTTGACCTCTACGACGGTTAATATCACCAACGATATCTCCCATGTTTTCTTCTGGAGTAATTACTTCCATTTTCATAATTGGCTCAAGGATAACAGCACCTGCAGCTTTCGCTACTTCTTTGTATCCCATTTTAGCTGCTAATTCAAAAGAAAGTGCATCAGAATCTACTGGGTGGAAAGATCCATCCAATAAGGTTACTTTTAAACTATCTACTTGATATCCAGCTAATGGACCAGTTTTCATTGCTTCTCTAAAACCTTTCTCTACAGAAGGAATATATTCTTTAGGAACGTTTCCACCTTTAACTTCGTTAACGAATTGTAACCCTACAGGCACTTTTCCATCAACTTCATCTGCAGGCTCAAGTCTAAATACGATATCTCCGAATTTACCACGACCTCCAGATTGTTTTTTATAAGTCTCTCTGTGTTGAGCAGATTTTGTGAAAGCTTCTTTGTATTCTACTTGAGGTTCACCTTGGTTAACTTCAACTTTGAATTCACGTTTCATACGATCTACAAGAATGTCTAAGTGCAACTCACCCATACCTGAGATAATAGTTTGACCTGAAGCCTCATCTGTTCTTACAGTAAACGTTGGATCCTCTTCAGCTAATTTAGCTAAAGCCATACCCATTTTATCAACGTCTGCTTTAGTTTTTGGTTCAATAGCGATACCAATTACCGGTGCAGGGAATTTCATTGACTCAAGAATGATTGGGTGTTTTTCGTCACACATTGTATCTCCAGTCTTGATATCTTTAAATCCAACTGCTGCTCCAATATCACCAGCCTCGATGTACTCGATTGGGTTTTGTTTGTTAGCGTGCATTTGATAGATACGAGAAATTCTTTCTTTGTTTCCAGAACGAGTATTCAAGATATATGAACCAGCATCTAAACGACCTGAATAAGCACGGAAGAAAGCTAAACGACCAACATAAGGGTCAGTAGCAATTTTGAATGCTAAAGCAGCGAACGGCTCTTTTACATCAGGACGACGTAAGATTTTAGTTTGATCTTCTTCTAATAAATCAGCATCATCAGGGTGAATACCTTGAATACCTTCTTTATCTAAAGGAGATGGTAAATATTTACAAACCGCATCTAACATGAATTGAACTCCTTTGTTTTTGAAAGAAGAACCTGCAATCATCGGAATGATAGCCATGTCCATAGTAGCTGCACGTAAAGCATTATTTATTTCTTCTTCTGTGATAGAATCTGGATCTTCCATATATTTATCAAGCAGATTTTCATCATAATCAGCAACTGCTTCAATAAGTATATCTCTATACTCCTTAACTTCAGCAACCATATCAGCTGGTATATCAATTATATCAAAAGTTGCTCCTTGAGTTGCATCATGCCATACAATTGCTTGATTTTTTACTAAATCAACTACACCTCTAAAATCATTCTCTTCACCAATTGGTAAAGTGATTGCAACAGCATTTGATTTTAGCATATCTCTTACTTGTTGACAAACTGCCAAAAAGTTAGATCCTTGACGGTCCATTTTATTAACAAATCCCATACGTGGAACTCTATATTGATCAGCAAGTCTCCAGTTAGTCTCTGATTGAGGCTCAACACCATCAACAGCTGAAAACAAGAAAACTAAACCATCAAGTACACGTAAAGAACGGTTTACCTCTACAGTAAAGTCAACGTGTCCAGGAGTATCAATAATATTAAAGTGATAAGGTTGTGATTCTGGCAATACTTTTCCTTGTTCTGTTGGAAAATTCCACTCACAAGTTGTAGCAGCAGAAGTAATTGTAATACCTCTTTCTTGCTCTTGTGCCATCCAGTCCATTGTTGCAGCACCATCGTGCACCTCACCAATTTTATGCGATTTACCAGTGTAAAATAATATACGCTCAGTTGTTGTTGTTTTACCAGCATCAATGTGAGCTGCAATACCAATATTTCTCGTGAATTTTAAATCTCTAGCCATTTCTGTATGTATTAAAATCTAAAGTGTGAGAATGCTTTGTTTGCTTCAGCCATTTTGTGAGTATCCATTCTCTTTTTAACAGCAGCAC
>Ga0209572_1000683_pt1 | contig 40927 bp, 30 predicted proteins | sample EBPBio232012_DNA_FD_185867 | JGI IMG/M metagenome (GOLD analysis project Ga0209572, IMG submission 185867) | Wastewater treatment Type I Accumulibacter community from EBPR Bioreactor in Madison, WI, USA - Reactor 1_1/23/2012_ DNA (SPAdes)... | ecosystem: Engineered > Bioreactor > EBPR >...
GGCGAGGTCGAGCGCGCGCTGTCCATGGTCGACGGCGTGCTGCTGCTGATCGACGCCCAGGAAGGCCCCATGCCGCAGACGCGCTTCGTCACCAAGAAAGCGCTGGCCCTGGGCCTGAAGCCCATCGTCGTCGTCAACAAGGTCGACAAGCCGGGCGCCAACCCCGACAAGGTCATCAACGCCGCGTTCGATTTGTTCGACAAATTGGGCGCCACCGACGAGCAGCTGGACTTTCCAGTGGTTTACGCCTCGGGCATCAACGGCTGGTCGTCGCTGGAAGAGGGCGAGGCCGGCGAGCAGTGGGGCCCCGACATGTCGGCCCTGTTCGAGACCGTGCTCAAGCACGTGCCGCCGCACGAAGGCGATGCCGCCGCGCCGTTGCAACTGCAGATTTCGGCGCTGGACTTTTCCACTTTTGTGGGCCGCATCGGTGTGGGCCGCATCAACGCCGGCACCATCAAACCCGGCATGGACGTGCTGGTGATGGAAGGCCCGGACGGCAACACGCTGAAGGGCCGCATCAACCAGGTGCACAAGTTCCAGGGCCTGGACCGCGTGCAGGCCACCGAGGCCGGGCCCGGCGACATCGTGCTGATCAACGGCATTGCCGACATCGGCATTGGCGTGACGGTGACTGATCCGGTCAACCCGGCGCCGCTGCCCATGCTCAAGATCGACGAGCCGACGCTGACCATGAACTTCTGCGTCAACACCAGTCCGCTGGCCGGGCGCGAGGGCAAGTTCGTCACCAGCCGCCAGATCTGGGATCGGCTGCAAAAAGAGTTGCAGTCGAACGTGGCGCTGCGGGTGAGCGAGACCGACGAAGACGGTATTTTCGAGGTCTCCGGCCGAGGCGAATTGCACCTGACCATCTTGCTGGAAAACATGCGCCGCGAGGGCTATGAGCTGGCCGTCAGCAAGCCGCGCGTGGTGTTCCGCGACGTGGACGGCGAAAAGCACGAACCCATCGAGCTGGTGACCACCGATATCGAAGAAGGCCACCAAGGCGGCGTGATGCAGGCCCTGGGTGAGCGCAAGGGCGAGCTGGTGAACATGGAGCCCGATGGCCGCGGCCGCGTGCGCCTGGAATACCGCATCCCGGCGCGCGGCTTGATCGGCTTCACCAACGAATTCCTCAACCTGACCCGCGGCTCGGGCCTGATCAGCAACATCTTCGACCGCTACGAGGCGCACAAGGGCGAGATCGAAGGCCGCAAGAACGGCGTGCTGATCTCCATGGACGACGGAGAAATTTTCACCTACGCCCTGGGCAAGCTGGACGACCGTGGCCGCATGTTCGTGCGCGCGGGCGATCCGGTGTACGAGGGCATGATCGTTGGCATGCACAACCGCGAGAACGATCTGGTCGTCAACGCCACCCGCACCAAGCAGCTGACCAACTTCCGCGTCAGCGGCAAGGAAGACGCCATCAAGATCACGCCCCCGATCGACGCCACGCTGGAATACGGCGTCGAGTTCATCGAGGACGACGAGCTGGTTGAAATCACCCCCAAGAGCATTCGCCTGCGCAAGCGCCACCTGAAGGAGCACGACCGCAAGCGGGCCAGCCGCGAGGCCTGAGTTGGCGAGCACCACCGATTTGCCCGCGCCGCGCCCAGGCTGGTCTCATGCCCGCGCGGCATCGACCATGGTGCTGGTGGCCTTGCTGTGGTCCACCGCTGGCGTGGTGACGCGCCAGATCCAGGCCGCCCAGGGCTTCGAGGTGACCTTCTGGCGCAGCTTCTTCACCGTGCTGTCGCTGCTGGTGATTCTGCCGGCGTGGCGGGGGCCGGGTGTGCTCGCGCGCCTGCCGTGGCGGCGGCGCACGTTCTGGCTGGCCGGCCTGTGCTGGGCCGTGATGTTCACCGCCTTCATGGTGGCACTGACCTTGACTGGGGTGGCCCGCGTGCTCATCACCATGTCGGTGGCGCCTCTGCTCACGGCGTTGATCTCGCGCGTGGTGACGGGCCGGCGTCTGCCCTGGCGCACCTGGGCCGCCATCGTGATCGCCGGCGTCGGCATGACCTGGATGTTTGCCGCGCAACTGGGGGGCGACGTGACCCCGCAGGAGTGGCTGGGCTCGCTGGTCGCGCTGGGCGTGCCCATCGCGGCGGCGGTGAACTGGACGGTCGCGCAACGCAGCCAGGCGCAGGGTGAGCCGCTCGATTTGGTGCCCGCCGTATTGCTTGGGGCGGTGCTGTCCTGCCTGGTCACCTTGCCGCTGGCCTGGCCGTTCCGGGCGTCGGGGGCCGATTTGGGCTGGCTGGCTTTTCTGGGGCTGGCGCAACTGGCCATCCCCTGCGTGCTGGCCGTGCTGTGCGCGCGTGCGCTGCCGGCGGCCGAAGTGTCCTTGCTGGCCCTGCTCGAAGTCGTGTTCGGCATCGCGCTGGTGTGGGGGATCGTGGGCGAGGCCCCGCGCCCCGAGGTGCTGTCCGGTGGTTTGCTGGTGATTGGTGCCTTGGTCGGCAATGAGCTGCTGGGCTGGCATGGTCAGCGGCGGCGTGTGGCCGGCAGCGAAACCCTGCCCCACTGACGCAGGCCCGACTGGCTGGAGATCGGTATGCCGCGTCTGCTGGAACACCGCATTCCCCCGCCCCTGATCGACCTCGGCTACGCCCTGCTCATGTGGGGGCTTAGCGTAGGGGTGCCGGCGGCGCAACTGTGGCCGCGTGCCGGGTCGTTGGCGGTATGGGGCGTGGCCGTGGGTCTGGCGCTGCTCGGTGCCGGCATCGCATTGGCCGGGGTGCTGGCTTTTCGCCGCGCCCGCACCACCGTGAACCCCTTGGCGCCGCAGCGGGCCAGCCAGTTGGTGGTTGTCGGCATCTACCGCCGCACCCGCAACCCCATGTACCTGGGCATGCTGCTGGTGCTGGCCGGCTGGGGCGTGTACTTGGGCAATGCGCTGGCTTTTCTTGCGCTGCCCTTGTTCGTGCTGACTCTCAACCGGTTGCAGATCAAGCCGGAGGAGCGAATTTTGCGCGAACGCTTTGGCGAGGCCTATGAACGCTACATGCGGCAGGTGCGGCGCTGGATTTGATACCGCGCCCGGTGCTGGATTGACGCAGTCATCTCGGGCGGCCGGCCCTGGTGGCCGGGGTGCAGCCTGAGGGCCTGCTCACGCAACCTGGCGCTGACCAGCGGACCGTTGGCCGCGCTCGCCGATGACGTGAAGTTCGGCCGCGTACCGTGGCGACCCTACATTGGGCCATGCCCCGGGGCAACGTGCTGCGGCAATTCGGCGGGGCAGCGCCGTGACCTGAGAGCGGGGCCGGCAGCAAAAAGAGGGAACTGGAGCACGCGGCTTCGCCATGGTGCTTGGCGGTTTTCAACCCTCGCGTTGCCCGTGATTTTGTATTTGACAAACGGTTGGCTTGTGAGAACTCACTTGTCCCGGGTCGTGGGACTGCGGACACTGACACCTGTTCAGGAATCACTGTTTCGACGGTATCAAACACGACACAAAAGGAGAAGACCGATGCTTCAACGTTTTATGGTTTCCGTAGCCGCCGCCATGGCCATCATCGCGCCGCAACAGAGTCACTCGGCCGAGTTCCCCAACAGGCCGATCAAGATCGTGGTGCCTTATCCGGCCGGCGGCTCCACCGATGCGTTGATGCGTGCGATGGCGCCTACGTTGCAGAGCAAATGGGGCGTGTCGGTGGTGATTGAAAACCGCCCCGGGGGCAGCAGCATAATCGGCGCCAACGCTGTGGCCACCGCTGCGGCGGACGGGTACACGCTCGGGATCGTCGCGAACGCATTCTCGGCCAATCCCAGCATGCGTGAGAACATGCCCTACGACACGCTCAAGGACTTCACGCCCCTGACCCAGCTCACCTTCACGCCCAACGTCCTGGTTGCGAACCGGAGCGAAAACTTCAAGACCGTGAAGGAACTGCAGGAGGTCGCGAAGTCGGGCAAAAAAGACCTTTCATCCGGCTCCATCGGCAACGGTACCGCCGCGCACCTTGCGCTGGAGAAACTCAAGACATTGTCGGGCATGAATATCCTTCATGTGCCGTTTCAGGGTTCGGCTCCCGGCGTTGTCGCATTAATGGGCGGACAGACGAATCTTCTGATGGCCCCCTTGCCGGATGTATTGCCGTACGTCCGCAGCGGCAAGATCGTGGCGCTGACTGTCGGAAGCGCCGCGCGCGCGCCGCAGTTGCCCGATGTCCCGACCTTCGCTGAGGCGGGTTTCAGCGGATTTCAATCCGGTGCGTGGTTCGGCATGTTGGCGCCCGCTGGCCTGGACGCACAGATTGCCAGCAAGCTGAGCGCGGATTTCGTCAGTGCGCTGTCCGAGCCGTCCGTCAAGGCAAAGTTGACATCGCTGGGGCTGACGCCGGTCGGTTCTTCTCAACAGGAGTTCCAGAAGCTGCTGGCCTCCGAGGTGAAGAACAACGGCGATATTGTGCGCCGAGCCGGTATTCGCGTCGACTAGGGTGGTGTCGCTGGGGCCATGGTCCCGCCGACGCTTTCTTTGAATCTCCGTCACTTCACATGATAAAAAAATGAGCCGCAATCTCCAGTCAGTACCTCCATCCGCCATCGATAGCCTTGTGCAAAGCGGGTACGCCGGTGCGTTCGTGAAAGATGGTTTTGGGGCGCTGCCTTGTGTTCCGGAGTGCGATTCCGAACAACTGACTGGGCTCAGGTTGGCGGTGAAGGATGTTTTTAGTATCCAGGGCTTGCGCGCCGGCGCGGGCAACCCAGAATGGAGAAAAGGACAGCTCGAATCGACGTACACGGCCAGCGCGGTCAATGCACTGTTGCGTGCCGGAGCGCGTTGGCTGGGGAAAACCGTCACCGATGAGCTCGCGTTCAGTCTGGCCGGCAACAACATTCACTACGGCACGCCGGAAAACCCTCTTGCTCCGACGAGAATCCCCGGCGGGTCTTCCTCTGGTTCCGCGGTGGCGGTGGCCGGAGCCTACGCAGATATCGGCTTGGCCACGGATTGCGGCGGATCGGCAAGGTTGCCTGGGAGCTATTGCGGCGTCTGGGGCATCCGCCCATCGCACGGTTTGGTTGGCGGGGTTTCTGGTTTTCCGTTGGCGCCCAGTTTCGATACGGTGGGGTGGTTTTCCCGCACAGGCGATGTGATGCAGCGGGTACTGGAGGTTTTGGCACCCCATGCCCAAAGCACAAGGGATTTCGGGTGGTGTGCTTCGAGAGATGTTCTTGACGTCTGCGATCCTCGGGTCCAGGTGGCGTACGAACAGCTGATTTTGCAGCTTGAAAAATACACCAGGGTGACTTGGTGCGCGGCGGATACCCTTGCCTTGCGGAGCTGGGCAACGGCACACCGAATATTGCAGGGCGCCGAAATATGGTCACAGCATGGCGAATGGGTCAGGGTAAAAGGCCATGCGCTGGCACCTTCTATCCGGGAGAGATTCGAATCCATCTCAAAAATAAAAACGGATCAAATTTTACCGGCCGAAACGACTCGGGAAGGCGCGCGTGGCACTTTGGCGGAGCTGTTTGATCGCTGCGGAATTCTTGTGGTTCCGACAGCACCTGGCACTGCCCCTTTGCTTACTGCCGCCGAGGAGGAACTTACCGCCGCGCGGGAACGCAGCCACATGCTGTTGGCGCCCGCGGGACTTGCAGGCCTACCTCAGGTGACGCTGCCATGGATAAGCTTGGACGGTGCCCCGGTGGGGATTTCATTAATTGGCCCAAGAGGGCAAGACAAAAGTGTGGTTGCGGCGGCCAGAAAACTCGAAGAGATCATGTCCAAGTCGGAGGTGCTGGAGAGCACAAAAACCGGCAACTGAATGATTGAACAGGGCCCGTCGGATACGATTGCATCAGATATGAAAATGAGGAGCTGAACCGCCATGTCATCCCAAACAGCCGGCCAGGCAGCAGACGCCAATACGTCGACAAAATACCAAACCGACGCCAGAAAGCGGTTGGCGGAAACGGAAAATTACTGCATCACGGAATTCACGGTCAGTCCGGGTCAGCAAAGTCCGTGGCATTTTCACACCTCCACTTCTGATCTTTTCTACGTTCTAAGCGGACGTCTGGATCTTCTGCTGGCCGAGCCCACGGAGGTGGTGGCGCTTCACGCCGGCCAAAGCCATCAAATACCTTGCGGTCGAGTGCATAAGTTCAAGGCCGGCGAGCCGGGTGGTGCCCGCTACATGCTCATCCAAGGGGTCGGCAAACCGGACTTCGTGGTGGTGGATAGGTGAGGGCGGCGGCGCAGGCACGGATGGCGCTGATACGCATTCACTCTGCCGTCCGCCGACCATCAAGCGGTCGAAATTTCGCACACCAAGTGTCGGTTAAGCGCAAATCCTGGACAGAGAATTCCTGACCTCATCGCCCCATTGCCCACCGCCAGGAGCTTGCCGTGCGTTACGACCTGACCGACTTGAAGGTGTTCATCGCCGTGGTCGAGGAGCGCAACCTGTCGCGGGGCGCCGAGCGCTGCCATCTGGCCCCGTCCTCGGTCAGTTTGCGGCTGAAGGGGCTGGAGGAGGTGCTGGGCGTGCAATTGCTGCTGCGCCAGGCGCGCGGCGTGCGCCCGACCCAGGCGGGCCTGGTCATGCTGGAGCACGCGCGGCGCTGCGTGGCGCAGCTGGAGCAGATGCACGCCGATCTGGAGCCCTATGCGCGCGGCATCACGGGACACGTGACCCTGTTCGCCAACAACAACGTCATCAACTCCCAGTTGCCGGAGGATTTGTCGCGCTTTTTCGCCGACAACCCCAGTATCCGGGTCACGCTGGAGGAGCGCCTGGGCTCGGACATCGTGCCGGCGGTGGCGGCCGGGCGGGCGGACCTGGGGATCGCGGTGGTGGGCGATCCCCACCCGGAGCTGCTGTACCTGCCGTACTGCGAGGACGAGTTCGTGGTCATCGCCCCGTTGGGCAGCCCACTGGCCCAGCGCGCCACCACGCGTTTCATCGACTGCCTGAAAGAGCCCTTCATCAGCCTGCAGAACGGCATGGCGCTGCACATCTACCTGACGCAGCAAGCCCATGCCCTGGGCGGGCGGCTCGACATTCGGGTGCAGGTGTCCAGCCACCGCTCGGTGGTGCGCCTGGTGTCGGCCGGTGCCGGCGTGGCGGTGTTGCCGCGCTCGGTGCTGAACGAGGAAGGCCTGGCCCGCGTGGCGGTTCTTCGACTGGCTGAATCCTGGGCGCTGCGGCTGCACCGCATCTGCGTCAAGCCTGCCGTGATGGCCGACAACCCGATGGTGCGCAAGTTGATCGAGGTGCTGCGCCAGCGCGCGGGCTGATGAGGGGCGCGGGCCGGCCGGCCGGCCCACAGCTCAGGCCGGCGGCGGCTCGCTCCAGCGCCCCTCCTTGCACGCCGTGGCCAGCAGCTCTTGGTGCGCGGCGATGGAAATGCCTTGCTGCCGCAACCAGTCGTCGTTGTAGTAGGTGTCCAGGTAGCGGTCGCCGGCATCGCAGGCCAGGGTGACGATGGCGCCCGACTCGCCACGTTCCACCATCTCGCAGCCGAGTTTCAGCGCGCCGTGGAAGTTGGTGCCGGTGGAGCCGCCGTAGCGCCGCCCCAGCACGCGCTCCAGCTGCCGCATGGCGGCCAGCGAGGCGGCGGTGGACACGGTTTCCAGCCGGTCGATGACGTCGGGCAGAAACGACGGCTCGACGCGCGGGCGCCCGATGCCTTCGATGCGCGAACCGCTGGGGCTGGTCAGGGTTTTGTCGCGCGTGCGGTAGTAGTCGGCGAAGATCGAGCCTTCCGGATCGACCACGCACAGCTGCGTGTCCAGGCCGCGGTAGCGGATGTAGCGGCCGATGGTGGCCGAGGTGCCCCCCGTGCCGGCCGACATCACGATCCAGCGCGGCACTGGCCAGGGTTCACCCTCCATCTGCAGAAATATGGACTCGGCGATGTTGTTGTTGCCGCGCCAGTCGGTGGCCCGCTCGGCGAAGGTGAACTGGTCCATGTAGTGGCCGCGCAGCTCCCGCGCCAGCGTCTCGGCCTGGTGGTAGACGGTGGAGGGGTCGTCGACGAAATGGCAGCGCCCGCCGTAGAAGGTGATTTGATCTATCTTGGCCTGCGAGGTGCCGCGGGGCATCACGGCGACGAAGGGCAGGCCCAGCATGCGCGCGAAATAGGCTTCCGACACCGCCGTGCTGCCGGAGGAGGCCTCGACAATCGATGTGCCTTCTCCGATGTGGCCGTTGCAGATGCCATAGAAGAACAGTGAGCGGGCCAGCCGGTGCTTCAGGCTGCCGGTGGGGTGGGTGGATTCGTCCTTGAGGTACAGCCGCACGCCTTTCAGGCCCGGCAAATCCACCCACAGCAGATGCGTGTCCGCCGAGCGCTGCGCGTCACGCCGCAGCTGCTCCAGTGCCCCGATGGTCCATTGTCGGTTCATGGGGGGTCAGCGCGCCAGCGCTCTCCGCAGTTCCGCCGCGCACAGCGTCACGGCCGTGCGCGCCTCGTCCAGCACCTTGCCCATGGGGATGAAGCCATGGATCTGGCGACCAAAGCTGACGTAGCTGACGCGGTTGCCGGCCTCGCTCAGCGCGCGGGCGTAGTCCAGGCCTTCGTCCACCAGCGGGTCGTAGCCGGCGGTCAGCACCAGGGCCGGGGGCAGTCGGGCGTGGCTGGCGGCCAGCAGGGGCGAGGCGCGCCAGTCGGTGCCTTGGGCGGCATCGGGCAGGTAATGGTTGGCGAAGTAGGCGATGGTGTCCTGCGTCAGCACGTAGCCCTGGCCATTGCGCTGGTGCGACTCGTGGCCGCGGCGCATGTCCACGGCCGGGTAGATGAGCAGCTGGTAGGCGATGGCCAGCGGCCCGCGCCCGTCGCTGTCGTCGCGCGCGGCCAGCGCCACGGCGGCGGCCAGGTTGCCGCCGGCGCTGTCGCCGCCGACGGCCAGGCGCGCGGGGTCGATGCGCAGCTCGATGGCGTGCTCGGCCACCCAGCGCGTGGCGGCCAGGGCATCGTCGAAGGCGGCCGGGAAGGGCTGCTCCGGCGCCAGGCGGTAGTGCACGGCCACCACGGCGCAGCCGGCGCCGTTGGCCAGTTCGCGGCACAGCGTGTCGTGGGTGTCCAGATCGCCAATCACCCAGCCGCCGCCGTGGTAGTACACCAGCACCGGCAGCACGGCCTCGGGTGCGGCGCCCAGCGGGCGGTAGGCGCGCAGCGGGATGTCGCCGGCCGGGCCGCTGGCGGTCCACTCGCGCGCCTCGGCCACCTCGGGGGCATCGGGCTGGGTGAAACCGCGCCGCTCCAGGTAAAGGCGGCGCGCCTCGGGCGGGGCCAGGGTGTGGGTGGGCGGAATCTGGCGCTCGACCATGAAGTCGATCAGCGCGCGGGTTTGCGGGTGCAGCATAGCGGGGTGCTCAGACGGTGGGGAAGGTGCCGGGTCGCAGAATGCGCTGATCGACGGTGCCGATACGGGTGTGGCCGCAGAAGGCCATGGTGGTGTCCAGCTCTTTGTGGATGAGCTGCAGCGCCTTGGCCACGCCGGCTTCGCCCGCCGCGCCCAGGCCGTACAGAAAAGCCCGGCCGATGTAGGTGCCGCGCGCGCCCAGGGCCCAGGCCTTGAGCACGTCCTGGCCACTGCGGATGCCGGAGTCCATGTGCACCTCGATGTCCTTGCCGACGGCGTCGACGATGGCCGGCAGGGCCTCGATGGCCGAGGGCGCGCCGTCCAGTTGACGGCCCCCATGGTTGCTGACGATGAGGGCGTCGGCGCCGCTGTCGACGGACAGGCGCGCATCCTCGGGCTCCATGATGCCCTTGATGATGACCTTGCCGCCCCAGCGCTTCTTGATCCATTCCACGTCGCCCCAGTTCAGGCGCGGATCGAACTGGTCGGCCGTCCAGGCGCCCAGGTTGCTCATGTCGGTGACGCCCTTGACGTGGCCGTGGATGTTGCCGAACTTGCGCCGCGGCGTGCCGGCCATGCCCATGATCCAGCGCGGCTTGGTGGCCAGATTGATCAGGTTGGCCAGGGTCGGCTTGGGGGGAGTGGACAAGCCGTTCTTGATGTCCTTGTGGCGCTGGCCCAGGATCTGCAGGTCCAGCGTGATGACCAGCGCGCCGCAGCCGGCGGCCTTGGCGCGGTCGATCAGGCGCTCGATGAAGTCGCGGTCGCGCATCACGTAGAGCTGAAACCAGAAGCCCGGCGCGGCGTGCTGGGCCACGTCCTCGATGGAGCAGATGCTCATGGTCGAGAGCGTGAAGGGGATGCCGAAGGCGCGTGCCGCGCGCGCCGCCAGGATCTCGCCGTCGGCGTGCTGCATGCCGGTGAGTCCGGTGGGGGCGATGGCCACCGGCATGGTCACGTCCTGGCCGATCATGGTGGTGGCCGTGCTGCGCCCCTCCATGTTCACGGCCACGCGCTGGCGCAGCAGAATTTTCTGAAAGTCCGACTCGTTGGCGCGGTAGGTGCCCTCGGTCCAGCTGCCGGAATCGGCGTAGTCGTAGAACATGCGCGGCACCCGGCGCTTGGCCAACAGGCGCAGGTCTTCGATGCAGGTGATCTTGCTCAGATCGGTCATGTCGGGTCCCCTCGTTCCTTCGACCGGTATCGTAACCTGCGCCAGCGCGCGGCTGGCCAAGACCGGAAGGCAGCCAAAAATTTAAAAATGATAGCGAGACAGGAAGACTACACGCCGACCAAGACCGGTTTTAACCAGAATTTCCCGCCTCGCCCAGGGGCCGCCTGAACCGCCCCCGTCCGGGCCCGCCGCTGCCGCGACAATCGGGCTTTTCACCTTCCTCGCCACCGCCTTGCACGCCACCACCCCGTTGGCCCAGTTTCTGACCGACTACGGCTATTGGGCCGTGGCCCTGGGCTGCCTGCTGGAAGGCGAAACCCTGCTGGTGCTGGCCGGGTTCGCCGCGCGGCGCGGCTACTTGAGCCTGCCCCTGGTGATGGCGCTGGGCGCCGGCATGGGCGCGCTGGCCGATATGTTCTTCTTCTGGCTCGGGCGCCGCCACGGCACGCGCGTGCTGGCGCGCTGGCCGCGGATCGGCCGCGCCCGCGAGCGGCTGGACCGCGGGCTGACACGCTACGGCAGTTGGATCGTGGTCGGCGTGCGCTTCATGTACGGCCTGCGCATCGCCGGGCCGGTGCTGCTGGGCACCACCGGCCTGCCGTGGCCGCGCTTCGTGCTGTTCAACCTGCTCGGCGCGGTGCTGTGGGCCGTGCTGGTGGCCGGTGCCGGGTGGCTGTTCGGCCACGCCGCCGAAATGGCGCTGGAGCACATCCGGCCGATCGAGGAGGCGCTGTTCGCCGCCTTGCTGCTCGGCATGTTGGGCTGGGGCGGCTGGCGTTACTGGCGATCTCTCCATTCAAAAATGGATTGAAAAATGGCTTCGGTCGGTGCCCAAATTGCCTGAGCAGCTATTCAAATCATAGTCAATACCACCTGGATGTCACGCCTTCCCGCCATCTCCCGTGCCCTGGTCTGGCTGCGCCGCGACCTGCGCTGGCACGACCACGCCGCGCTGCACCTGGCGCTGACGCACAGCCAGGCGGTGTACCTGGCCTTTGTGTTCGACACCGACATCCTGGCGCCCCTGCCACGGCGCGACCGGCGCGTGTCCTTCATCCGCGACAGCCTGGCGCGGCTGGACGCGACCCTGGCCGAGCGCGGCCGCGCGCACGGCCACGCAGGCGTGCGCCTGATCGTGCGCCACGGCCGCCCGCGGGAGCATATTCCGGCCCTGGCCGAAGCACTGGGCGTGCAGGCGGTGTTCGCCAGCCACGACGACGAACCCAGCGCCCAGGCCCGCGACGCCACCGTGCGCCAGCGCCTGGGTGCGCGGCAGGTGGCCTGGCACACCGTCAAGGACCACCTGGTGTTCGAGCGCGCCGAGCTGCTGACCCGCGCCGGCACGCCCTACACCGTGTACACCCCCTACGCCCGCGCCTGGCGCGCCCAGCTGGCGCCCGAGGACTGGGCCGAGCGCGCCACCGACCCCCACGCCGCCGCGCTGGCCGCACCGCCGCCCGAGCTGCTGTACCCCGGCCCCACCGGCATGCCGACGCTGGCCGAACTGGGTTTTCAGCCCCCGGCGGACGGCCCGCAAGCCGCCTTGCCCGAACCCGGCGAGGCCGGCGCCCAGGCCGCGCTGCAGGATTTTTTGCGGCGGCACCTGGAGCGCTACCACGCCACGCGCGACACGCCGTGCCTGGACAGCACCAGCCGCCTGGGCGTGCACCTGCGCTTTGGCACCGTCAGCGTGCGCGCCCTGTTGCGCCAGGCGCTGGCCCGGCTGCCCGGCGCCGCGGCCGCGGCCGATCAGGCGGCGTCGGGGCCGGCGACCTGGCTGTCCGAGTTGATCTGGCGCGATTTCTTTGCCCAGGTCATGGCCCATTTTCCGCACGCCATCGGCGGCGCGTTTCGGCCCGAGTACGACGCCATCGCCTGGGAGCAGGGCGCCCAGGCCGAGGCCCACCTGGCGGCCTGGCGCGAGGGCCGCACCGGCTACCCGCTGGTGGACGCCGCCCTGCGCCAGTTGGCCAGCAGCGGCTTCATGCACAACCGGCTGCGCATGGTGGCGGCCAGCTTTCTGGTGAAAGACCTGGGCATCGACTGGCGCCGTGGCGAGGCGCATTTCGCCGAGCAGTTGGACGACTTCGACCTGTCGGCCAACAACGGCAACTGGCAATGGGCGGCCAGCACCGGCTGCGACGCCCAACCGTGGTTCCGCATCTTCAACCCGGTGCTGCAAAGCCGCAAATTCGACCCCGACGGCTGCTTCATCCGCCACTGGCTGCCCGAGCTGGCCCACCTGCCCAGCGCCGCGCTGCACGATCTGCGCCTGCTCAGCCCGTTGGAGCGCGCCACGCTGCCGGCCGGCTACCCGGCCGAGCCCATCGTGGCCCACGACGCGGCGCGTGAGCGCACGCTGGCCCGCTATGGGGCGGTGCGGCGCCCGGGCGCCTGATCCGGGTGCCTTCGCCGAGCACCCCAAAATGCTACGCTAACGATAGCTGCTCAGGATGCATGGGCGCCGACCTGCGGCCCATCAGGCCCTGGACACCTGGCGCAGCGTGACGAACTCTTCCGCGCTGGTCGGGTGCACCCCGATGGTGGCGTCGAACTGGGCCTTGGTGGCGCCGCATTTCATGGCCACGGCAAAGCCCTGCACGATTTCGCCGGCGTCGGCGCCGACCATGTGCAGGCCCACCACGCGGTCGCTGGCGTCGTCCACGACCAGCTTGACCAGGGTGCGTTCGCCGCGGCCCGACAGCGTGTGGCGCAGCGGCTTGTAGTCGGCCCGGTAGACGCGGATGGCGCCGTGCCGCTGGCGCGCCTCTTCCTCGGTCAGGCCGATGGTGCCGATCGGCGGGTGGGTGAACACGGCGGTGGGGATGTCGGCGTAGTCCATGCGGCGCGCGGTCTGGCCGGGCAGCGGGCCGAACAGGTGGTCGACCAGGGCCATGCCCTCGGCCAGCGCCACCGGCGTGAGGGTCTTGCGCCCCACCACGTCGCCGACCGCGAAGATGCCGGGCACGTTGGTCTGGAAGTCGTCGTCGATTTCGATCACGCCGCCCTTGCCTTGCCGGACGCCGACGGCTTCCAGGCCCAGGCCGGCCACCTTGGGCATGCGGCCGGTGGCCGAGAGCACCACGTCGGCCTGCAACTGGCTGCCGTCTTCCAGCGTCAGGCGGCGCCCGCCCTCAGGCGTGGCCTCCAGGCGCGCCACGTCGCTGTTCAGGCGGATATCGACGCCGGCCTTGCGCATTTCCTCGGCCGTGAAGGCGCGCACCTCATCGTCGAAGCCGCGCAGGATCTGCTCGCCCCGGTAGAGCACGGTGACTTGCGCGCCCAGGCCGTGGAAGATGCTGGCCATCTCGCAGCCGATGTAGCCGCCGCCCAGCACCACCAGGTGCTTGGGGAACACCGGCAGGTCGAACATGTCGTCGGAGGTAACGGCCAGCTCGTGGCCGGGAAACTCGGGCACGAAGGGTGTGCCGCCGGTGGCGATCAGGATGTGGCGCGCGGTCAGGGCGCGCCGCTCGCCGGTGGCGCTGCTCAGCTCGACCGCGTGCGCGCCGGTCAGGCGGCCGTGGCCGCGCAGCAGCGTGACCTGGGCGCCGTCCATCAGGCCTTCGTAGATGCCGTTCAGGTGCTGAATCTCGGCGGCGCGCCGGGCTTTCAGGATGTCCCAGTGCAGCGCCGGCGGGTGGCCGATCTGCCAGCCGTAGCCCGGGGCCTCGGCAAAGCTCTCGGCGTAGCCGGCGGCGTAGCTGTACAGTTTTTTCGGGATGCAGCCGACGTTGACGCAGGTGCCGCCCATGCGCGCTTGCTCGATCAGCGCCACGCGCGCGCCGCGCTGGCCCGCGAAGCGCGCGGCGCGCACGCCGCCCGAGCCGCCGCCGATGACCAGGAGGTCGAAGTCAAAATCCGCCATCTGTCGTGTTCCTTGCTGGTGATGGGACAAGTGTAGGCACCCCGGCGGGTGGGCGCCACGCTGGGGGTTTAGGGTTGGGTGGGTTTCGCGCCGGGTTTCACCGCGGCCCCGCGCACCTCGATGCGGCGCTCGTCGTGCACCTGGCCCGCGGCATCGCGCAGACGGACGACGTGGCGGCCGGGCCAGGGCAGCCAGCGGGCTTGCGGGCCGCGGCCGATCTCGCGCTCGTCGATCCACCAGCGCAGCCCAGCCGGTGCCGCGCCGCCGGCGTCGGCGCGCAGGGCCAGGCGCTGGCGGGTGGGCGGGATGTCCGGATCCAGCGCCAGGATGGTGCCGTCCTGCGGGGCCAGGATGCGCGGCGGCACGGCCAGCCCGTGGGCGGTTGCTGATTTGGGGTGTTTTTGACCGTCAGTCGGCGTGGATACGTCCCAGTTTGCTTCATTATCGATAGCAAACAAGGCTTGGGCCGTGCCGGGCAGAAACCACTCCTCGCGCGCCGCCTCCAGCTGCTCGCCAAAGCGCACCGCCTGGCGCAGCAGCGCCCCCGGTGGGCGCGGCGGGCGCGAGGGCCGCTCGGCGTGCAGGTGCGCCATCAGCGCGGCCCAGATCGGCGCCGCGCCGCTGGTGCCGCTGACGTCCCACATGGCGGCGCCGCTGGCGTTGCCGACCCATACGCCGACCGTGTAGCGCTCGGAAAACCCCAGCGCCCAGTTGTCGCGCATGTCCTTGCTGGTGCCGGTCTTGACCGCGCTCCAGAAGCGCGTGGCGAGGATCGAATCGGTGCCGAAGGTGCGGGCGCGGGCGTTGCCGTCGCTGAGGATGTCGGTGACGATGAAGGCGGCGCCCGGGTCCAGCGCGGGGGTGAAGGCCGGGGGCGGCCCGCCGGGCGCCCAACGCACGGGGCTGAGGCGCCCGCCGTTGGCCAGGGCGCGGAAGGCGTTGCTCAGCTGCAGCAGGGTCACCTCGGGGCTGCCCAGGGCCAGGCTGTAGCCGTAGTAGTCGCCGCCCTCGCGCAGTGCGATGCCCAGCCGCCCGAGCTGGCGCGCGAAGGCGTCGGGCGAGACCATGATCAGGGTGCGCACCGCCGGCACGTTCAGCGACGCGGCCAGCGCGGTGCGCACCGACACCCAGCCCTTGAACTGGCGGTCGTAGTTCTGCGGGATGTACAGCCCGCCGGCGGTGGCCAGGTAGGCGGGCGAGTCGTGCAGCAGCGAGGCGGCCGTCAGGCGCCGCTCGGCCAGGGCCTGGGCGTACAGAAAGGGCTTCAGCGTGCTGCCCGGCTGGCGCGGCGCGGTGACGGCGTCGACCTCGGCGGCGCGGCTCAAGTCGCCGCTGGAGCCGACCCAGGCCAGCACCTCGCCGCTGCGGTTGTCCAGCACCAGGATGGCGCCGTCTTCCACGTTCTGCCGGCGCAGCTCCTTCAGGTGTTGCTGCAGTACTTGTAGCGCCAGGCGCTGCGTGCCGGCGTCCAGGGTGCTGCGCAAGGGGGCGGCGGGGGCGTCGGCGCCGCGCTCGGCCAGCAGCCGGCGCGCCAGGTGCGGGGCGATGCCCTCGCTGGCCGGCCAGGCGCGGCGCGTCAGCACGCCTTCGGTCAGCATGTCCAGGGCCACGCAGTCGGTGGCCGCGCTGGGCGGGCGCATGGCGCGCAGCACGCCGCAGGCGCGCTCGGCCACGCGCGCGGCCGGCGCGTTGGGCGCGCGCACCAGGGCGGCGGCGATGGCGGCTTCGCTGTCTTGCAGGCCGTGCGGGGCCTTGGCGAACAGGGTGCGCGAGAGCGCGTCGATGCCCACCAGCTCACCGCGAAAGGGCACCAGGTTCAGGTAGGCCTCCAGGATCTGGTCCTTGCGCCAACGGCTTTCCAGCCGGGTGGCCATCACCGCCTGGCCGATTTTCTGGCCCAAATCGCGCCCGCCCGCGCCCAGCCGCAGGTCTTCGTCCAGCAGGCCGGCCAGTTGCATGGTCAGGGTCGAGGCGCCGCGCGTGCGGGTGTTCCACAAATTGGCCCAGGCGGCGGCCGACACGGCGCGCCAGTCGACGCCGCTGTGTTCGTAAAAACGCCGGTCTTCCGACAGCACCAGGGCCTGGCGCAGTGCGGGCGAGACGTCTTTCAGCGCCACCCAGGCGCCGCGCCGCACGCGGAGGTCGGTGCGCAGGCGCTGAATCGGCTCGCCATGGCGGTCCAGCACGGTCTGCTCGGAGGGGCGGTGTTCGCGCCGCACGTCGTCGAAGGTCTGGGCGGCGGCCGTGCAGGCGCCAGCCAGGCCCAGCAGCAAGGCGGCGAAACGGAGCGTCAAGGCGCGCATGGGCCGATTCTGACAGTGCCGGCGAGGCGGCCCCGATGCGGCGTCGAGGGGCGGGGGCACAGAATATTCCCCCCTGACAAGTTACATATGGTGAAATAAGGACACACTACGGACATCATCGGCTGAACACGCGATGGTCATCGGCAAGCGCAGTTTCATCCCAGGCCGGCCCAAGGCCGGGCGCGGTGCGCGCCCGGGCGGCGTGGATAAGGCCGCCGATCGCCCCACCGACTGGGCTCCGGCCGAGTTGAGCTCGTCGCCGATGGCGCTCGATGAGAGCGCCCTGCGGCGCGAATCCGAGCTGCGCCGACTGTCGGTCTTGCTCGCGCGCGGCGACAACGCCTACCAGTACGTGGTGGAAACCGCGGCCCGCATCTGCCAGACGCCGATGGCCCTGATCGCGCTGATGGACGGCGATCGGCAATGGGTGAAGGCCAGCGTGGGCGTGGACACGGCGCCCATGCCGCTGAACCAGACCATTTGCCAGTACGTGATTGCCGGCGGCGGCGCCACCTTGGTGCTGCCCGACGCCACCCAGGATGCGCGCACCGCCAGACTGCCCCTGGTGGCCGGCCCGCCGGGGGTGCGCCTGTACGCCGGCGTGCCGCTCACCACCTCGCAGGGCGTGCCGCTGGGCGCGGTGGCCGTGGTCGATCTGGTGCCGCGCCAGCTCACGCCGGTGCAGATCCGCACGCTGGAGCTGCTGGCCCGCCAGACCATGCTGCTGCTGGAATCGGGCACGCCGGCGGCGCCCCCCGGCTGAGGCCGCGCCTAGGTTCAGCGTGGCGGCCGGACCTGCACGCGGGCGTTCGGTGTCTCGCCGAACATCTCGGGCGCATACAGGGCCTCGACCCGGGTCGGCGGCAACTGAAACTGGCCGATGTTGTTCAGCCGAACCGTGTATTCCAGCTGCGTGACGCCCTTGGGCAGGTAGGCGTAGTAGGCGCGGTAGGCCTCGAAGGCGCGTTCGTCGAAGATCGGTTGCACGCCGGCACTGAGCTTGGCGCCCAGGGTGGCGATGGCCGAATCGCGCCCCAGGCCGCTGCCCAGGATGGTGGCGCCGGCCGGCACCGGGTCGGTGGCGGCGACCCAGGTCATGTCGCTGGCGGCGGTGATCTCCAGCGTCACGCGCAGCACGTCGCCGCGCGAATACTGGCCGGCGGGCAGCGCGGTGTTGGCCTGCTCCACCGGCGTGATGGTCTTGCGCACCTGGTAGCCGGCGGCAAACGGGGCCTTCAGCTCCACCGCCGCCAGCGACTGCAGCGTGAGCCAGGGCTTGCCGCCACCGGCGTGGCCGACGTCGAGCGCGGCCTTGGCGCCCGGCCGGATGTCGCCCCAGGGCAGCAAGGCGCTGTTGTTGACCAACTGCCCGGGCGAGGCCGGTGCGCCGAACCCGCCGGCGGCGTGGGCCAAGCCTTGCGGGTTGCTGGCTTTCAGCCGGGCGACCCGGCTCCAGTCGATCGCGGCGCTGGCCGCGCCCAGCGTGGCGCGGGTGGTGCCGGTGACGGGCGCGGATTCGTGCTGACGCGAGAATTGCTCTAGCGCCAGGCCGCCCCACAGGTTGGCGGTGGTGGTGTTCCAGGCGCCGTTTTGCTGGCGCCCGATGAAGCCGGCGACCAGGCGGCCCAAGTCGTCCTTCCAGGCCGGGTCGGCCATCACGGTGAGCAGCAGGCGCGCACTGTTGACGTCGCCGCCGGCCATCAGCCACCACCAACGGTCCTCGGCCTCGGTGCTGAACACCAGGCGCGTGCCCTGGGTGGACAGGCGCGCGCGCAGGATTTGCCCGGCTTCGGCCAGCAGCTTGGGCTGCTCGGCGATGGCGGGCAGGCGCCGGAGCACATTGATCCAGTCGATGACGGCGCTGGTTGGCCACTGGTTGGGGGCGATGGCGAGGCTGCTCAGCATCGCCGGCTTGGCCGCGCCGTGTCGCGCCAGGGCCTCGATAGCGGCCAGCTTGCGCACCGCCAGATCGTCGCGCGGCGACCAGTGCTTGCGCTCGATGCGGCCTTCGACAAAGGCGGTCAGACCGGCGATCAGGCGCGCGCGCACGTCGTCGGGCAGGGCGAAGGCCTTGTTCAGCTGGCTGGCCTCGTGCGTGGCGGCCAGCAACCAGGCGCTGAGGGTGTCGCTGCCCAGCTCGGCGCCGCCGCTGCGCGGCGGGAAATAGCTGGCCAGGCCATCCGCGTCCAGGTAGGCCGGCAGTTGCGCCACGGTTTGCTGCCACAGCGCCTCGTCGCGCAGGCCGATGGATTTGCTGGTTTTTTGCTCCAGGCAGCTGTAGGGGTAGCGCGCGAACCAGTCGCGCACGCCGGGCAGGCCTTCGGCCAGGCGCGGCTGCAGCGCCAGCGACAGGCCGCCGCGCTTGGCGCCTTCGGCCGGCAGGGCGTCGGCCGGGGGTGCCACCTCGAGGTGGAAGGGGCCTTCGAGCTGCACCAGGGTGGCCTGCTGCACCGTCAAGGGCACGGCCGGGACGATGCGCTGGCTGATCTTGAGCGCGTCGCGGGCGCCGCCGGCGCTGTCGCGCGCCTCGATCTCCCACAGCAGGGCCTCGGCGCGGGTCGCGGCCAGCTGGGCCGGTGCCGTCACGTCCCAGAACACCTCGCGCGCCTCGCCGGCGGGGATGTCCACGTTCTGGGCCTTCAGCTCCAGCAAGGTGGCGCGTGGGCTGACTTCCACGGTCATCGGCTTGGCCGTGGTGTTGCGCAGCGTGAGCTGGGCGCGGAAGGCGTCGCCCTCGCGCACCAGGGGCGGCAGGCCGCTGATGAGCTGCAGATCCTGCGTGGCGCGCACGCTGGTCTGGCCGGTGCCGAACAGGCCGGTGCCGGCGTCGGCCACGGCCACGATCTGGAAGGTGGTGAGGGCGTCGTTCAACGGCACTTCGACCTCGGCGCGGCCCTGCGCGTCCAGTTGCAGGCGCGGCTGCCACAGCAGCAAGGTGTCGAACAGCTCGCGCGTCGGGCTCTTGCCCCCGCCGTCACCGCCGGTCGGCACGGCCTTGCGGCCGTAGTGGCGGCGGCCGACGATTTCCATCTGCGCGGTGGAGGTCTCCACGCCCCAGGCGCGGCGCCGCAGCATGGCCTCCAGCAGCTTCCAGCTGGTGTTGGGCATCAGCTCCAGCAGGGCTTGGTCGACGGCGGCCAGGGCCACCTCGGCACCGGCGGCGGGCTGGCCGTCGGGGCGTTTGACCTCGATGCTGACGCGGGCCTTGGCGCGCACCGGGTAGCTGTCCTGGTCGGCCTTGACCTGCACCGCCAGCTCGTGCGCCTTGGCGCCGACGCGGATCTCGGCCAGGCCCAGGCGAAAGGCCGGCTTGCTCAGGTCGACCAGGGGCGTGGGCGCCACGTAGTCCTTGCTTTCGTGCCAGAAGGCGCGCCACCAGTCGCGCGGGGTTTTGTAGCCCCAGGTGAAGAAGCTGTACCACGGCACCTCGCGCAGGCGCCCCCGCAGGGCGAGCACGCTGACATAGACGTTGGGGCTCCAGCTCTCTTGAACCTTCAGCGTGATGGTGGGGTCGGCGCCGGTCAGCTCGACCACCTGCGTGTCGACGATGCCCTCGCGCTCGACCGCCACCAGGGCGGTGGCGTAGCGGAACGGCATGCGCACCTGAAAGCGTGCGGTGTCGCCCGGCTGGTACAGCTTTTTCTCGGGCAGCAGGTCCATGCGGTCGTGGTTTTCGCCGCCAAACCACAGCTCGCCCTGGCGCGTGACCCAGACCGAGCTGGCCGCCTGCACCGGGCGTGCCTGCTCGTCGTGGGCGGTGACGATCAGTTCGACCTCGCCGGCCTGGCTGAGCTTGACGTCGCACACCAGCAGGCCGCGCGCATCGCTGGAGCCGGTGCAGACGGTGCCCAGGTCCTTGGTGTCGGTGCGGTTGTCGTAGGTGTAAAAGCCCCCCACCATGCGCTTGCGGCTGGTGGTGGTGACGCGCGCCACGGCCCGCACGTCGAGCGGCACGCCGGCCTTGGGCTTGCCGTTCAGGCCAAGCGCCAGCGCCTGCAGCTTGACCTGCTGCTGGGCCGACACCCAGCCCTCGGTCTTGATGGCCGGGATCACCGCCGCCGGCCACAGGGTGGTGCTGCCCCGCAGGGTCTGGATCTCGCCATTCGGGTCGGCGAAGCTGGCTTCCATCAGCAGATCGCGCGGCTGGGGCGCGGGTTTCAGCTCGGCAATCGTCACCTTGCCCAGGCCGTTGCGGTCCAGCGTGGCGGGCAGCTTGTCGGCCACCACGCGCTGGTCCTGGCGCGCGGTGGCTTCTTCCTCGCCTTCGCCGCCGCTGTCCTGCGCCGGGCGTGGGGCGTTGAAGCTGAAGCCCTCATAGTCGGCGAAATACGGCGTCTTGGCGCGGGTCAGCGCCGACACGCGCACCGGCAGCTGGGTGGCCGGACCGCCCGACACGTAATTGATCTGCACCTGCACGGGCACGCTGACGGCGGCCACCAGCGCTTCCTTCTGTTCCGGGCCGACGCGGCCTTGCAGCACCGGCAGGCGGAACTCCTCGACGCGGAACTGCCCGGTCTCCAGCGGCCCGGGCGCCTGCTCGCCGTTGCCGCGCAGCGTGACCTGGTAGACGCCCAGCTTGGCCGCGCGCGGCACGGCGAAGCTGGATTCGGCGCTGCGCCCGCCGGTGGCGGTGGCGCGCCAGGCCAGGGGCTGGGTGTACTCCTGCCCGCTGCCGACGTGGGTGATGACCAGGGTGGCCGGGTTGGCCTTGGGCAGGCCGAAGCCGCCATCGGTCTCGGTGCGCAGCAGGTGCTTCATGGACACCGTTTCGCCGGCGCGCAGCAGGGTGCGGTCGAACACGGTGTGGGCGCGCACGTCGGGCTCGGGGTCGCGGCTGGTGGGCACGTTGAAGCGCCAGGGCTCGATGCCGCGCTGCCACGACGACCAGGTGAACGCCATGTCCGGCACGCCCCGCACCTCGGCCCGTGCGCTGACGAAATAGGCCTGGCGGGTGTCGCTGTAGAAGCCGTCGTCGGCGCTGTCGCAGCTCGGCGCCTGCACCGGCACCTGTGTGAAGCGGGCGATACCTTGCGCGTCGGTGCGGGCGCTGGCCACTTCCTTGCCGCGGCAATCCGACACGCGCACTTGCGCGTCCGCCACCGGCTGGCCCTTGTCCAGCGTGGTGACCCAGGCCAGGGCGTTGCCGCGCCCCAGCTTGAAATGCACGCCCAGGTTGGTGACCAGCACCGAGCTGCGCACGTACAGGGTGCGGGCCGGGCCGTACTTGGCGTCCAGCAGCGACTGGCCGAGCCGGCGCGAGGCCAGCTCCAGCACCTGAAAGCCCGGCTGCAGTGGGATGCCGACCACCTCGAACGGGCGCTCCGTGCCGGCCGGCGGAGCGGGCAGCTCCAGCGTGCGCAGGTTGGGCTGGCCGGCCAGCAGCGAGACGGTGCGCGACTCCACCATCTCCTTGGTGTCCTGGCCCACCGGCTTGGGCAGCGGCTGGCGCAGCTCCTTGGCGGCCAGCGCGCGCGGCACCAGGGCCGCGTCGTAGCGCTGCACGCGGGTGAACCAGGCGATGATCTCGGCGTCGTTCTGCGGCTGCAACTGGCTGATCTGCAGGGCCTGGGCCGGCAGCTGTGGCTCGACGTAGCGCAGGGTAACGGGCGTCAGGGCCGGGCCGTCCGGTCCCTCGGCGAAACGCTCGACGATGCCGAACGCGCCCGCCGCGAACTTGGCCAGCGGCGGCATCGGGCCGGTGGCCACTTTCAGCGGAAAGCTGGCGGCGTTGGCCAGCACGCGGCCACTGGCGTCTTTCAGATCGGCCGGCAGGCTGAGGCTGAAGGTGGTGCGCTCGGGCAGGGGGAAGGGAAATTGCACCGCCTCCAGCAAGGCGTCGGCGTCGGTGCCGTCCTCGATGACCGGGGCGTGCTGCAGCTTGTCGGAGCCGAGCCGGATCTGTTCGGCCAGCCGGCGCGGCACCGGGGCGCTGAAGCGCAGCGCCAGGGGCCGGATCGGCAGGCAGTCGGCCTGGGCGTTCTCGCGTTCGCAGGCCAGGCTGGCCGTGAAGGGCTCGCGCACCTGGTAGGCAAAGCGCCGCTCGATGCTGTTGGCGACGCCGCTGGGCGTGGCCACCCCCTTGCCGTAGACGATCTGCACCCGGCTGTCGGCGGTCAGGCGCCGGTTGCAGTGGAAGGCGACGTAGCGCAGGGGTTCTGGCGCCGCGTCCTTGTCCATGCCCAGGGCCTTGAGCAGGGCGGCGCGCGGCTCGCCCTCGATCAGGCGAATCGGCACGCGTTCGCCCAGGCCGTCGATCACGCAGGCCAGGTTGGCGCGCAGGCTGTCGAGCGTGGCGGCGCCGTTCAGGCGCAGCACGAAGGCCTGATCCTCCTCGATGCGCTGCGACCGGTTCGGGAAAATCTGCTGGACGAACGGGCCACCGGTATTAAATTGATAGCTGCTCCGGCTTTCCTGGCGCCGGCCGGACAGGGATTGAAAGCCAGAAACCGCGTCCATCCGGCAGCGCACGCCGGGCGGCAGGTCGGCTTCGAAGTCGTACACCCACTCGCGCGCGCTGGTCCAGCGCCCCTGGCCACGCGAGGCGGCGGCGTTGTCGCAGCTGACGGTGAGCGGCGCCGGCGCCTTGGGGTCGCCAAAGCTGACCATGGGTTCGCTGAACTTGGCCGTGATCTGTCGCGCTCGCGCCACCTCGCCTTGCGGGCTGAGGGCGGTGAGGGTGTAGGCCTGGGCAGCCCCCGCCGCGGCGCAGGCCAGCCCCAGGAGCAGTTGCAGGGAGCGCCGCACGGAGGCGGGGGCGTGCGCGGAAATGTTCATGGCGAGCGGCCGAAGGCCAATGCGGCTGGGACGGTGGATAGGGTAGCAAACCTGTCCGTGCCTCGGGCGGGGCGGTGGCGGAGATCGACCGATCAAAAAAAGAAAAACCGCCTTCCCGAGGGAAGGCGGCTTCTGCTGGCCCAGGCACGGGCGTCGGCCAGATGCCGGGCGGGCGCTCGGTCGCGCAGGAGGTGCCCTCAGTCGCGCAGGCGGTACCAGTAGGTGCGGCGCTTGGTCGTCGGGATGGGAATCATGACCCGCTCGCCACCCAAGGCCGACTTGGCGTCGGCGCCGGTGCCGCCACCGCCACCGATGACGAACGGGACGTAGGAGGTGGTGGTGTCCCCGTTGCCGTCCTTGTGCGTGATCTCGACCACGCCGGTGACCGGCGACGGGGGCAAGCCGCCGCCATCGAACACGGTGGATTTCGACGCGCCGGTCACGAAGTTCACCGTGTAGCCGCGCGCTTCACCCAGGTTGGCCTGGCAGGTCAGCGATGTCGAGGCGATCGGGCGGTTGGTGCCGAAGTACACGGAACCGCCAAAAGTCGTGGGGGCGTTGACGCCTTTCTCGCCACTGCCCAAAAGCGACATGTAGAACCCCCTGCCCGAGTTGTCGTACACCGAGGCGGTGGCGTTGTACAAGTCCGCCGGCTTGGTGTTGGCCGTGGTCAGGGTGTCGTCGTGCACGGTCACCCAGCTGGAGGACGGGCCGGACACCTGGGTGTCCTTGATCATGTAAAAGCGGTTCACCACGCTGTTGGCCGTGTTGCTGAGCAGGGGGTGCTCGCGGTCGCCGGAAATCGCCACCACGGCGTCGAAGTTCTTGGTGACCACCACGTCGGGTGGGAAGAAGAACTTGCGCTTGGTCGTTCCGGTGCCGCCCAGGGCCGCAATTTGCGTGACTTGCCAGTCGCTGATACTGGTGGCCAGGTCCACGCGCCAGAGGTTGCCACCGAGATCGGCCGCGTACAGGCGGTCAATCAGGCCGTCGTAATTGCGGTCCACCAGGGTGATGTCGGCCGGAATCGAGTACTTCATCTCCGACAGCTGGCAGGGCGTGCCCTTGCAGGTGGCCCCGCCGGTGGCGCCGTATTTGGCTTGCCACACCACGTCGCCCGTCACCGCGTCCAGCACCATGATGCCGCGGCCCATGGCGTCGGGCAGGGTGACCACGTCGTTGTCCTGGTTCGGGTCGTAGCCGGCGCCAAAGATCAGCACCGGATTGGTGTAGCCCTTGATCATCGCCACCTTGGGTTGCGACCAGGTCTGGCCCAGTTCGCCGAAACCGGTGTCGGTGTTGCTGTGTTTCCACATGAACTTGGGTGTGGTCGGGTTGCTGATGTCCAGCGCGTACAGCATGCGGCCACCCCTGCGCGCCGACAGGAACAGGTAGGCCGTGCTGCCGTTTTGGTACACCGAGGGCGAGCCGTCGAAGAAATAGGTTTTGGGCTGGCGCGCGGCGGTGGCGGCGTCTCCCAAGGTCAGTTCCACGTTGTTCTGGTAGATGCGCTTGAGCCCGCCATAGAACTCGGTCGGGATGAAGCTCCACAACTCACCGCCAGGCGGCACGTCGATGTCGCTGCCGTCGCCGCCCTTGGTGCTGATGGCGCAACTGGTCGAAAGCGTGCAGCTGCCCAGCGGCTGGGAGGTGTTGCTCGGGTTGTTCGGCTGATTGCCGTTGATGGCCCGGAAGGTGCCGTCGTTGGCGCCATAGAACACCACCGTGCCGTAGGTCGAACCGTAATTGATCACCGCCGGGCGCGAGTGCAGCACGTCGCCGTGGATCGAGCCGCGGACCTTGATGCTGTTGTCCACCCGGTCGCTGGTTTCCGGCCCCGCGCTGGTGTCCGGAATGCTCATGTACACATCCTCGCCGCGCACCCAGCGAATCAGGTTGTTCCTGGTCAGGCCCGTGCTGCCCCCGGTGCCGAGCAGGGTGTCGGTGATGTTGGTGTTGCCGGTATTGAAGGCCATGGTGCTCAGCGCGGCCTTGTTGACGCAGCCGGTGCCGGCGCAGGTGAACACGTTGCGCTTGCTGAGATCGGTCAGGTGCGTCAGCCGCAGTCGTTGGCTGACGCCGCCTTTTTCGACCACCTGGCCGTCCGGCAAATCCTTGCCGTCGACGCCCCCTTGCTTGGCGACGGCGTCGGCCCAGAACCCGCCCTTGCTGTCGGGCAGCGTGCTGTCGTTCTTGGAAGTCCAGAAACTGGTGGCCGTCGGGGTGATGAAGCCCGTGCCGGCCGAACTGAGCGCGCCCTTGCCGGTGGCATCGGCGAGGAACAGCACCGGTTTGGTCTTGTTCGTCAGGTCCAGGCCGAACTGGAACTGCTTCAGGTTGCCGACCCAGCGCGGCAGGCCGTTCTCGTCGGGGCGGAACATGCCCATGTACACCTGGTTGGCGTAGGTGCCCTGGGTGTTGGCGCTGACCGGCAACACCGGGGCCGCGAACACGCTGTTCACGGCCATCACCTGGCGAATGACATCCTCAATGGCGGTCTGCAAGCCGGTGGTGTCGCCCAGTTTGACGAAATAGGCTTTCGAGCCGCCCTGATCGGCGACGTTCGACATCAACTGCTCGTAGTCGGGGTTGGAGCCGTCGTACAAGACGATGGTGAAGGTCGTGACCGGGTTGTACGCCTTGCCCGTGGAGGGGTTCTTCGGGGCGTTGGACATGAAGCGCGCCCACTCGTCGGACGGGTCGCTTTGGTACTTGGCCTTGGCCGCCGCGTAGGGTGAAAAACTCTGCTTATAGGCGGGGAGCGTGAGTTCCGAATAGCTGCCTTGCGTGCTTTGCAGCCTGTTCTGAGCCAGCTTGCCACCGTCTTGCGGTTTCTGGTTGTTGGTGGCCAGGGTGATGTAGACGATGTAGTTCTTGCCGCACGACTGCAGGTCCGCCGGCAAACTGCCGTAGCTGGTGCCGGACAAACCGGTCAGGCCGTTGTAGAACGCAAAACCCTCTTGCAGTGCCTGGCTGGCCTGGTTGTTGTTGCTCTTGTCCTTGGACAGGCTGAGCGCGGCGACGCGGGTCTTGAAGCTGGCGATGCCGGCGCTGTCCATCTGGATCAGGTCGCCGACGTTGTTGGGCGAGGTCGGCAGCACGAACTGGCCCCCGTCGGTGCTTCCGCCGGGGAAGTACATCAAGCCCATGTTCAGCGGCAGACTGGTCTGCTTGCTGGCCGTGAGCGTGTTGCCCAGGCCGACCAGCGCGCCGTACAGGCCGCACTGCTCGAAGCCGAAGTTCTTGCCCGAGTCCTTCACCGTGAAACTGCTGTCCGCGCCGGGGAATGTCGGACAGCTGAACGACGACGAACCGCTGGCGGCGGCGGCGTTGTCCAGCACGACGATCAGGTTCGAGCTGCCGCCCGCCTGCACGCCGTTGTAGATATCGATGTCTTCCGCGTGCGCACCCGTGACGGCCGCGGCCAGCAGACATACGATGCTGGCGCCATGGCGCGCGAGTGTGGAAAACGGACGGCGGAGGAAAAGCGTACTCATGGTGTGCATCCGCTGGGAAGTTGCGTTCAGGAGCAGTTGGCGCCCGGATCGACGCGCTGGGTCACCCCTTGGCGCAGGGTGGCCGCCGGTTGGGTGGAATTGCTCGGAATGGCCGAGGCGCTGATGTTCCACATGGAGTCGGAACACAGCGAGTTGCCGGAAGGGGTGGAGCCGATGATGCCGGAGTTGATCGCCGCACCGCTGGCGAAACACGGGCGGTCGGACGCGCTGCCGACGTCGAGGTCGGCGTTCTTGATTGGCCGCACGACCAGGCACTGTGGCTTGGCCACCTTCACCGTGTAGGTGGCGCCGGCCTGGCCGCTGTTGTTGATGTCCACCTCAATGGTCTGGGCCTGAGGCAGTTTGGTGAAGTCGTAGCTGACCGTGTCCTCGATCGCCTGCTGGGCGGCGGCCGTGGCTTCCTGCTGGGTCTGCATGTTGCCGACCAGCTTGGTGTTGATGGTGGTCACCCGCACGGCGGAGGCGACGACCAGCATCAGCACCACCAGGAAGATCATGGCCACCAGCAAGGTGGCGCCGCGCTGGCGTGGCGGCAAGGCGTGGCGGCGGGGCAAGATGGGCGTCATGGCAGTTCCCGGAGCGCGGAGTCGTTCACCACGCGTGCCACCGTGCTGAACACGTGGCGCTTGTAGCCGTCGTTGAACGGACCGACCTCGGACTTGGCCAGGCCCATCAAGAACTTGCGGCTGTCGGCGTCGCTGCTCTTGTCGAGGTTGCGGGCCAGAAGATGAATGCGCACGGCCATCACGTTGGTCCAGTTCTTGGCGGCGTCGGTCCAGACGTAGGCCGGGGCGGTCTGGGGACACACGGTCACGGCCACCTCGGTCGTGGCGGGGGCGTCGGGCGAGCTGATGTAGCAATCGGGGGAGCCGTTTTCGTCCATGTCGATGCCGTAGTCGAACTGCAGGTCTTCGATGCCCTCGACCAGGGGCGTAATCACCAGCGCGCCCTTGATCCGCTCGGCCACTTTCAGGGTGGGAGTGGTGTCCTTGCCGCAGTCGTTGCAGTCGCTGATGAAGTAAATGCGATGGACGAGCTTGCGGAGTTCCGCCGGATGGGTGGAGACACAGTCTTTTTGCAGCAAGGTGAACTGGCTGGCGGGATCGGTGCCGGCCACCTCGGCCTTGAACGGCAGGTTGTCCGTGCCGCAGGTCGACACCTGGATGTAGGCCTCGTCCTTGACGGCGGCGGAGGGCGCGACGGTGTCCGAGGCCGCCCGGCTGACCAGCAGCATGGCGGTGCCGGTGCGCACATTCGCCGTGCTGAGGCAGGCCGGGGTCGAGGTCTGGGCCCGGAGCGGGTAGGGCACGTTGGTGGTGCCCGCCAGCACGGCGCTGTACCCCATGTCGGCGGGGGACGCCGGACAGGCCACCGGGTTCACCTTGTCCCAGGACTGCAGGCCCGTGGTGCCCTTGAACCCCGCCATCTGGATGTCGCTCTGCAGCCGCTCCAGCGCGTAGCGCCCGTTTTCGATTTGGCGCGAGGTTTTGTCCAGCTCGGTGCGGTTGGTGACCGACGAGACGATCAAGCCCACCAGCGCGCCCAGCAGCAGCAGGCCCAGCGCCAGCGCCACCAGCAACTCGACCAGGGTGAAGCCGCTGGCCCGCTGGCGAGGCAACCGGGGGCGCGAGCGGCGCGACGGATACAGGAGCGATGTCATGAAATATTCCCGATGCGCACCTTGGTCGTGAGCACGCGGCGCAGTTTTTCATCGCCAAAAGCGTTCAAGCCGCAGGGAAACGGCGTGGTGCCGTCCTCCAGCATGGGCTGGGCGGTGGGTGCCAGGCCCTGCCAGGCCACGGCGATGAGGTAGACGTTGGCGACGGCGTCGTCCTGGGTAATGCAGCCGATGGCGCCCATCATGGCGCCGACCTTGTTGCTGCCTACCACCTCGGCCTCTCCCTTGATCTGCTGGTCCCACGACACCAGGTCGGCCTTGAGCTGCGTGGTCTGCTGGGTACTGGCGGCAATGGCCGTGCCGTCCGCGGCTTTCTTGATCAGGTTGCAGGCCGGCAGGGTGCTCGGCAGGGTTTTGCCGATGCCGACCTCGATACCCGTGGCGCCGCTGGAATAGCACGGCGCAATTTGCCGGTTGGCCTCGATGCGGGCGGCCATGTCCTGCAGCAACTGCAGCGCGCGGATGCGCTGGAAGGCCTCCAGTTCGGCCATGTTGGCGCGGCTGCTGATGCCGGCCAGCCCCAGCAGGCCGAACAGCAGGATCACCAGGGTGACCAGCACCTCGATCAGGGCGATGCCGGCGTGACGGCGTGCACCAGGGCGCGCGCGGTGCTGCTTCATGTGCATGCCCCGATGACGCTGGTCGGCATGCCGCTCAGGCCGACCGTCACGCAGCGCGGCGATACGCCGCTCAGGGTGGTGGTGGGCTGGATGGTGAACTTGGTCGACGCGGTGGTGGTGCGCCCATCGCGCCCGTAGGTGAGCGTGCCCAGGTTGGCGGAATCGCTGATGCTGAGGCTCTTGAGCGCCTCGCGGGTGAGGAAGGTGCTGGTGCTGTCGGACACGGTCCAACCCTGGTCCCAACTGGTGCCGGTTTTTTTCAGATCGACGCTGCCGTTTTGCGTGATGGCCTGGCTGCGCGCCTGACTCAGTGCCGCCATGAGGTCGAACGAGGCGTTGCGGATGCGCTGATTGGCGATGAACTCCCGGAACGAGGGTGCGGCCAGGGTTGCCAACACCGCCAGGATGCTGACCGTGGTGATCAATTCCACCAAGGTGAAACCAAGTTGCGCGCGTGCGCGGCGACGGGTCATCACCAGCACCCTCCGACGCCCTTGCTGCCCGAGGCTGTCTTGGCGCCGGTTTCGTCCAGGCCCAGCGTGCCGCAATCGGTGTCTCGCGCGAGTTGCGTGCCCTTGGGCGTGCCGGTGACGGTGAAGCCCGGCGGGGTGGCGCCGGCCTTGGGCGCGGTGGCGATGGTGTAGTTGCGTGCCACCTCGGCTGGCGCCGCCAAGCCCAGCGTGCCGATGTCCGCGGCGTAGGCGCGCGCGTCCAGCAAATAGCGCTGCTGCCGATTGGCGACTTCCGTCATGTAGGACTGGGCGGCGTTGCGGTTGCTGCGCACGATGTAGCTGTTGTAGGCCGGGAGCGCGATGGCCGCCAGGATGCCGATGATGGCCACCACGATCATCAACTCTATGAGCGAAAAGCCGCGCTGCTGGATGGAAATGAGCGACATGGTTTACAACTGTAAATGCATATTTCAATACACGCTGATACCCGTGAAAAAACAACGGGCTCGAATATGAAAAACCTTGAATAGTTGACGTTCAGGCGCCTCATCGGCGGGCGACCGATTGTATGAGGTGGGTAAATTATCTTTTTTCCCAGAAGAGTTCTTCTGTTCAGGTCAGATATATTTTTGGATTTTTATTCAACGATGCCGAATAGATGCCAAATAGACTCGAAAACTGATGTCTACGGTGGTGACAGCAGGGGCTTGGGGCGAGCCCTGACAGGGTCTGATTTGACCCAGGTTATGCGCGCAGGCGCTCGTGGTGCCACGCGGTCCGTGCTTTCACCTGCGCGGGCGCGATGCCGCCCGGGGTGTGTCGGGTGCGAGCATGAAAAACCTTGAATATTTGGCGCCCAGGCGCTCAAATGCCGGGCGCCAGATTATCTGGGGTGGGCAGATTGTCTTTTCCCGAGAAGGATTTTTGTCTCGGTCAAATATTGTTTGGATTTTATTTATAGGCATTTAATAGATGCCAAATAGATCCAAAACTGATATCTGCCGCGATGGCAGCAGGGGGCTTGGGGCGAGCCCCTAACGCGGGTCTGGTTCGATCCGGGTTATGCGCGCAGGCGCTCGTGGTGCCGCGCGATCTGCGCCTTCACCTGCGCGGGCGCGGTGCCGCCCAGGGTGTTGCGGGCTTCCAGGCTGCCGCGCAGGGAGAGCACGTCGAACACGTCTTTGTCGATGGCGGGGTGGAACTCCTGCAGCACCTTCAGCGGCAGCTCGGACAGGTCGCAGCCGTGCGAGCTGGCGGCCTTGACGGCGTGGGCCACGGTCTCGTGGGCGTCGCGGAAGGGCAGGCCCTTCTTGACCAGGTAGTCGGCCAGGTCGGTGGCGGTGGCGTAGCCTTTTTGCGCCGCGGCTTCCATGGCGGGGGCGTTGACGGTGATGCCGCCCTCCTTGGCACCGGTCTGGGCGTCGGGCTGGCCGCCGATCATTTCGACAAAGATGCGCAAGGTGTCGCGCAGCGTGTCGACGGTGTCGAACAACGGCTCCTTGTCTTCCTGGTTGTCCTTGTTGTAGGCCAGGGGCTGGCCCTTCATCAAGGTGATCAGACCCACCAGGTGCCCGACCACGCGGCCGGTCTTGCCGCGAGCCAGCTCGGGCACGTCGGGGTTTTTCTTCTGCGGCATGATCGACGAGCCGGTGGTGAAACGGTCGGCGATGCGGATGAAGGCGAAGTTCTGGCTCATCCACAGGATCAGCTCTTCGGACAGGCGCGAGATGTGCACCATCACCAGGCTGGCGGCGGCGGTGAACTCGATGGCGAAGTCGCGGTCGCTCACGGCGTCCAGGCTGTTCTGGCACACGCCTTCCATGCCCAAGGTGCGTGCCACGCGCTCGCGGTCCAGCGGGTAGGTGGTGCCGGCCAAGGCCGCGCTGCCCAGCGGCAGCTGGTTGACGCGGTGGCGCACGTCGCCCATGCGCTGCTCGTCGCGGGCAAACATCTCCACATAGGCCAGCAGGTGGTGGGCAAAGCTGACCGGCTGCGCCACCTGCAGGTGGGTGAAGCCGGGCAGGATGACGTCGATGTGCTTTTCAGCCACCTCGATCAGCGCGCTTTGCAGCTCGCGCAGCAGGTCAGCGATCAGGTCGATCTCGCCGCGCAGCCACAGGCGGATGTCGGTGGCCACCTGGTCGTTGCGGCTGCGGCCGGTGTGCAGGCGCTTGCCGGCGTCGCCCGCCAGTTGCGTCAGGCGCGCCTCGATGTTCAGGTGCACGTCTTCCAGGGCCAGCTTCCAGTCGAACTGGTTGCTCTCGATTTCAGAGCTGATCTGGCTTAATCCACGCTGAATGGCGGCCAAATCATCGGGTGAAATGATGCCTTGGGCGGCCAGCATCTCGGCGTGCGCCAAGCTGCCCTGTATGTCGGCGCGCCACAGCCGCTTGTCGAAGAACACGCTGGCGGTGTAGCGCTGCACCAGCTCGCTCATGGGTTCGGAGAACAGCGCCGACCAGGCTTCGGATTTTTTGTCGAGTTGATTGGAGGTCATGAAGCGGTGATGAGTGGGTGCCGCGGGATGGCCGGCGATGCCGGGCGGATGAGCGGCCCGTCGGCGCGCCTACACTGTCTGGCGACCGGATCGGCGCATGAAAGATTCGCAAATTCTATCGACCTTCACCGAGCGCGAGCGTCGGCGGGTGCCCCGGCGGGTGTCGCGCCAGGCGCCGCCGGTGCTGGTGTTCGACGCCTGCCAGGTGGGGGTGGTGCTGCGCGCCGTGCTGTACGTCGAGGCGGTGCTGGGCGTGGCCCTGATGTACCCCGCGGCCGACCCGGCCGACTGGCTGGCGCGCTTTGCCGTGGCCACCGGTGGGGCGTTGCCGGCCACCTTGCTGTGGCTGGTGATGGGGTGCAGCCTGAAGCGGCCCATCGCACGGCTGGCCTCGGGCGGCCAGGTGGCGGTCGGCATTGGCCTGGGCGCGCTGACCGGGCTGTACGCCTGCGCCATGCTGGCCCTGCTGCAGGTGGTGCCCGATCCGCCCTGGCTGGCCAGCGCCAGCACCGGGGCCTTGCTGGCCGCCGGGTTGGTGGCGGCCCTGCTGTGGCGGGTGCGTGGGCGAACCCCGGCGGCGACGGCGGCGCGGCTGGCCGAGTTGCAGGCGCGCATCCGGCCGCACTTTTTGTTCAACACCCTGAACACCGCGATTGCCCTGGTGCGCGCCGAGCCGGCCCGGGCCGAGACGGTGCTGGAAGACCTGGCCGATCTGTTCCGCCACGCCCTGAGCGAGCAGGCGGGCAGCTCCACGGTGGGGCAGGAAATCGAGCTGGCGCGCCGCTACCTGGCCATCGAGCAGCTGCGCTTTGGCGATCGCCTGCGCCTGGAATGGGCGCTCGATCCCCGCGTGGACGGCGCGCGCCTGCCGCCGCTGATCCTGCAGCCGCTGGTGGAAAACGCCATCCGGCACGGGGTCGAGCCGAGCCCGGACGGGGCGCAGCTGCGCATTTCCACCCAGCGGCGCGGCGCGCTGGCCCTGATCAAGGTCACCAACACCGTGCCGGCCGGCCAGGGCGACCCTGGCCACGGGCTGGCGCTGGACAACGTGCGTGGCAGACTGCGCCTGCTGCACGATTTGCAGGGCGGCTTTCGCACCGCCTTGCGCGGCGGGATGTACCAGGCCCGCGTGGAGGTGCCGCTGCCCGGGAGGAACGACACATGAGCTTGCGCGTGCTGATCGTGGACGACGAGCCGCTGGCGCGGGCGCGCCTGCGCACCCTGCTGGCCGATTGCCACGCACCCGAGGCGCTGGTTGCCGCCGAGGCCGACAACGCCGCGCGCGCCATCGCCCTGGTGCGGCAACAGCCCTTCGACGTGGCGCTGCTCGACATTCACATGCCGGGCGCCGACGGGCTGCAACTGGCCACCGCGCTGCGCGCCATGGCCGATCCGCCCTGGGTTGTCTTCGTCACCGCGCACGCCGAGCACGCGGTGCAGGCCTTCGAGGTCGAGGCGGTGGACTACCTGACCAAACCCGTGCGGCGTGAGCGGCTGGAAGCGGCGCTACGAAAAGCGGAGCGAATGAGGGAGTTTGGGCGCCGGGGAACGGCCGATTACGATCCGGAATGCCTGCTGATCACCGAGCGCGGCCGCACCTTGCGCGTGCCGGTGACCGAGGTGCTGTACCTGAAGGCCGAGCTGAAGTACGTCACCGTGCGCACTGCGGGCGCCAGCCATGTGCTAGACGGCAGCCTGAACCAGTTGGAGGAGCGTTACCCGGAGCGTTTTCTGCGCGTGCACCGCAACGCCCTGGTGGCGCGCCACGCCATCCGTGCCCTGGAGCGGCACCACGACAGCGAGGAAGGCGAGGGCTGGGCCGTGCGCCTGGCCGGCGCGGACGAACCGCTGGCCGTGTCGCGCCGCCAACTCGCCGCCGTGCGGGAGGCGCTGGGCGGCTAACATCGGACGCTTTGCCACCCCCTTGCCATGCCGTCCCTGCCATCCATCACCATCGCCACCCGAGAAAGCCGCCTGGCCCTGTGGCAGGCCGAGCACGTCAAGGCCTTGCTGGCGCAACGCGGCCACGCCGTTACCCTGCTGGGCATGACCACGCGCGGCGACCAGATCCTGGACCGCACCCTGTCCAAGGTGGGCGGCAAGGGCCTGTTTGTCAAGGAGCTGGAAGCCGCCCTGGAGGAAGGCCGCGCCGACATCGCCGTGCATTCGCTCAAGGACGTGCCGATGGAGCTGCCGGCCGGGTTCGATCTGGCCTGCGTGATGCAGCGGGAGGACCCGCGAGACGCCTGGGTGTCGCCGCAGCACGCCGGCCTGGCCGAGCTGCCGCCCGGCGCCGTCATCGGCACCTCCAGCCTGCGGCGCACTGTGCTGCTGCGCTCGCTGCTCTCCAATTTAAAGCGCACCGACATCCGCATCGAGCCCCTGCGCGGCAACCTCGACACCCGCCTGCGCAAGTTGGACGAAGGCCAGTACGCCGGCATCGTGCTGGCGGCGGCGGGCCTGAAACGCCTGGGGCTGGCGGCGCGTATCCGCCACATCTTCGGCACCGAGGAGATGCTGCCTGCCGCTGGTCAGGGTGCTTTAGGCATCGAGACGCGCGCCGGCCGACCTGACTTGGCCGAGGCGCTGGCCCCCCTGGCCGACCAGACCACCTGGCTGGCCGTGGCGGCCGAGCGCGCCGTCAGCCGGGCCATGGGCGGCAGTTGCTCCATGCCCCTGGCCGCGCACGCCACCCTGGACGGCCGCCGCCTGCACCTGCGCGCCGCCTGGGGCGAGCCCGAGGGCGAGGCTCGCCTGGTGCGCGCCGATGGTGTGGCCGAGGTGGAGGTCGAGCAGTTGGCCGCCGCCGAGGCCCTGGGTTTGCGCGTGGCCGCCGATTTGCGTGCCGGCGGCGCGCACTGAGCGGATGTCGACCGCGCGCCTGCTTGTCACGCGGCCCGCGCGCGAAGCGGCGCGCTGGGTGCGCGAGCTGGCCGCGCAAGGCGTGGCCGCCCAGGCGCTGCCGCTGATCGACATCGTGCCCGAGCCGCTGACCGGTGAATTGGCCGACGTGCGCGCTCGCCTGGATGCCTGGCAGGCCGTCATGTTCGTCAGCGGCAATGCGGTGCGTGGCCTGTTTCCGGGCGGTGGCGCCGACGCGCTGGCCCCGGGCCCTCGCGCCTGGTCGCCCGGGCCGGGCACCACCCAGGCCCTGCGGGCCGCTGGCTGGCCCGCGGCGCGCATCGACGCACCGGCCGCCGACGCGGCGCAGTTTGATTCCGAGGCGCTGTGGGCCCAGGTCGCTGGGCAGGTGCAGGCCGGCCAGCGCGTGCTGATCGTGCGCGGTGGCGACGCCCAGGGCCGTATCGCCGGCCGCGACTGGCTGGCCGAGCGCCTGCACGCGGCGGGCGCGCAGGTCGACCAGGTGCTGGCCTACCGCCGCCGCGCACCCGTGCTGGACGCGGCCCAGGCCGCGCTGGCCCGCGCCGGCGCGCACGGCAGGCAAACGGTGTGGCTGTTCAGCAGCTCCGAGGCCATCGCCCACCTGGGGGCCTGCCTGCCGGGGCAGGATTGGTCGGCCGCGCGCGCCCTGGTCACCCACCCGCGCATCGCTTATACCGCCCAGGCCGCCGGCTTCGGTGCCGTGCACCAGACGCGCCCGGCCCTGGCCGACGTGGTGGCGTCGATAAAATCCTGGTCATGAGTGCCCCGCCGCCCCCCGCCGCGCCACCGCCCACGGTTTCCGCGGCCGAGGCGGTCCCGGTCGCTGGGCCGGTGTCGCCGCCGGCCGCGCCCGAACCCACCCCGCCGCCCAGCGTGGCCGCCGCGCCTCCCCCCGTGTTTCGCGCGCCGCGTCGCCGCGCGCTGCAACCGGGCCTGGTTGCGGCCTGGATCGTCGGCGCCATCGGCCTGACCGTCAGCCTGCTGCTGTGGCAGAAGGTCGAGGGCATGCAGCGGCAACTGGCGCGCCAGAGCGCCGACGCCGGCAGCCAGTCGGTCGAGGCCCGCACCTTGGCGCGGCAGGCCGAGGAAACCGTGCGCGACACCGCCGCCAAGGTGGCGGTGCTGGACAGCAAGGTCTCCGAGATGAGCGCCTACCGCGCCCAGCTGGAGGACGTGGTGCGCAGCGTGACCCGTGCGCGCGACGAGAACCTGGCGGTGGAGCTGGAAGCGGCCCTGCGCGTGGCGCAAGACCAGACCCAGTTGACCGGTAGCGTCGAGCCGTTGCTGGCCGCCCTGCGCACCGCCGAGCGGCGTCTGGCGCGCAGCAGCGATCCGCGCCTGGCGCTGGTGGCGCGGGCCGTCACCAAGGACTTGGAACACGTCAAGACGGCCAGCGTGCCCGACACCGCCGGCTTGCTGGCGCGCATCGATCAGCTGCTGCGCCAGGTCGACGACCTGCCCGTGGCCAATGAGGCGCGCCCCTCTGGCCGGGAGGCCGCCGCGCGCGGCGCGCCGGTGCAGCCCGCGCCCGACACCTGGTGGGGGCGCTGGTCGATGGCTCTGCTGAACGAGGCGCGCGGGCTGCTGCGCGTGAGCCGCGTGGAGCGCCCGGAGGCGGCCTTGCTCAGCCCGGAGCAAGCCTTCTTCCTGCGCGAGAACCTCAAGCTGCGCCTGCAGGGCGCGCGTTTGGCGCTGCTGGCGCGCCAGTACGAGGCCGGACGCGCCGATCTGGCCGCCGCGCAAGCCCTGCTGGGCACCTGGTTCGACCCCGCCTCGCGCCGCACCCAGGCCGCCGCCACCATGCTGCAGCAGGTCCAGGGGCTGACCAAGGCCGCCGACCTGCCGCGCGTGCAGGACACCCTGATCGCCCTCAGCAACGCCGTGGCCGCCAGCGGCCCGGCGCCCGGGGGGAAGTGAGCCGCCATGGCCATGCGTGCCGCGCTCTGGCTGGTCGGGTTGTTCGCCATGGCCGTGGCGGTGGCGCTGTTCGCCGGCGACAACCACGGCACCGTCACCGTCTTCTGGCCACCGCACCGCATCGATTTGTCGGTCAACCTGGTGCTGCTGCTGCTGCTGTTGCTGTTCGGACTGGGGTACGTGGCCTTGCGCGCGCTGGGGGCGGTGCTGGAGCTGCCGCGCCAGGCACGGCGCTGGCGCGCCCAGCAGCGTGAGCGCGCCACCCACGCCATGCTGCTGGACGCCATCGTGCAGCACGCCGCTGGCCGCTACCTGCGCGCGCGCAAGGCGGCCGAAGGCGCGCTGCTGCGCGAGCAGGCGCTCGGCGCCAGCGGCGAGGCTCCGGCCCACGCCGTCGTGCTGCGCGGCCTGGCGCACCTGACGCTGGCCGAAAGCGCGCACGCCTTGCGCGATCAGGCCACGCGCGATGCGCACCTGGCGCACGCGCTCGACGTCGCGGGGACGCCGGGCGCCGGCCCCGAGTTGCGTGAAGGGGGGCTGCTGCGCGCGGCGCGCTGGGCCCTGAACGACCGTGACCCGGCCGGCGCCCTGGCGCGCCTGCAAGAGTTGCCCACCGGCGCGCACCGCCGCACCCTGGCCTTGCGCATCCGCCTGAAGGCGGCGCACCAGCTGGGCCGGCACGCCGAGGCCCTGGAAACCGCCCGCCTGCTGGCCAAGCACCACGCGTTTTCGCCCGAGGCCGGGCGCAGCTTGGTGCGCGGCCTGGCTGTCGATCTGATCCAGGACGCCCACGACACGGTGCAGCTGAAACAGGTGTGGGCGGCGCTTGACCCGGTCGAGCGCGGCATGCCCGAGCTGGCGCTGCGCGCCTGCCAGCGCCTGCAGCAGCTGGGTGGCGAGCCGGCCGTGGTGCGCGATTGGCTGAAGCCGGTATGGGAGCGCATGCTGGAGCTGCCCGAGAGTTTCAACGACGCCGACCGCGTGCGCCTGGTGCGTGTGCTGGAGGCCGGCATGGTGGCCATCGGCGCGCCTTCCGATCAGCAGTGGTTGGCCCGCATCGAAGCCGCCACCCAGGCCCGTCCGCGCGACCCGGTGCTGCAGTACCTGGCCGGCATGGCCTGCCTCAAGCGCGGCCTGTGGGGGCGGGCCCAATTGCTGCTGTCGCAGGCCGCCGCCGCGCTGCGCGACGAGACCTTGCGCCGCCATGCCTGGCGCGCCCTGGCCGAGCTGGCCGAGCAACGGGGCGATGCCGAGCAGGCTCTGCAGGCCTGGAAGCAGGCGGCGCAAACCTGAAAAGGGCGGCATCGCTGTGTAATGTGATGTCGTACCAGTTGGATGTTGTAGGATGACTCAATGCTGACCACCGCCCATCCTTTGCGCAGCCGACCCCGTTCCTTGGCGGTCGAGGTGGTGGAGTCGCTCGGCGCGCGCATCCGTGAAGGCGCGCTGGCCGCCGGCGACAAGCTGCCGCGCGAAGCCGACCTGATGACCGAGTTTGGCGTCAGCCGCACCGTGGTGCGCGAGGCCATCTCGCGCTTGCAGGCCGCCAGCATGGTCGAGACGCGGCACGGCATCGGTACCTTTGTGGTGGGGCGGGGCGACGATTCGGCGTTTCGCATCGGCCCCGAACAACTGGCCACGCTGCAGGACGTGATCGAGGTGCTGGAGCTGCGCATCGCCATCGAAACCGAAAGCGCCGGCCTGGCCGCCGCGCGCCGCACCGAAGCCAATCTGGAGGCCATCCGCCAAGCCTTGGGTGCTTTCGAGACCGCGTTGAAAGGCGGCCAGGACGCGGTCGGCCAGGACTTTCAGTTTCACCTGGAAATCGCCCGCGCCACGCAGAATCGGCACTTCATCGAACTGATGGGCACCCTGGGCGGCAGCATGATTCCGCGCGCCCGCCTGTCCGGCGCGGTGGCCGGGCCGGCCGCCACGCCGGAGCGCCACGACTACCTCATGCGCATCAACGCCGAACACCAGAGCGTGCTGGACGCCATCGTGCGCCAGGACGTGGAAGGCGCGCGCGCCGCCATGCGCACCCACCTGGCCAACAGCCGCCAGCGTCGCCAGCAACTGGCGCAGTCCTAGCGGGCCCAAATCTAGGGTTTTCACTGATTTTGAGATCCATCCGTAGTTGTACGATGTCGTACATATTCACCTGGAGATCTCTGAATGACCCCCAACGAACTCAAGACCGCCCTGTCCACCGGCCTGCTGTCCTTTCCGCTGACCGACTTCGACAAGGAACTGAACTTTGACCCCAAGGGCTACGCCGCCCGCCTGGAGTGGCTCAAGCCCTACGGCGCCACGGTGCTGTTTGCCGCTGGCGGCACGGGGGAGTTCTTCTCGATCGAGCCGGTCGAGTACAGCCAGATCATCAAAGTGGCCGTCGACACCTGCAAGACCGACGTGCCGATCGTTGGCGGCGCCGGCGGTGGCACGCGGCTGGCCATCGCCTACGCGCAAGCGGCCGAAAAATCCGGTGCGGCCGGCGTGCTGCTGCTGCCGCACTACCTGACCGAGGCCACGCAAGAGGGCCTGGTGGCCCACGTCGAGGCGGTGTGCAAGAGCGTCAAGATCGGCGTCATCGTCTACAACCGCGGCGCCACCAAGCTCACGGCCGAATCGGTGGCCAAGCTGGCCGAGCGCTGCCCCAACCTGATCGGCTTCAAGGACGGCCTGGGTGATGTCGAGCGCATCGTGCAGATCCGCCGCCGCATTGGCGATCGCCTGGTCTTCATCGGCGGCATGCCCACGCACGAGGTCTATGCCAACGCCTACAAGGCCCTGGGCGTGCCCACGTATTCGTCGGCGGTGTTCAACTTCGTGCCCAAGACGGCGATCGAGTTCTACAACGCCTACGCCAAGGGCGACCAGGCCACCGTCAACCGCATCATTGACGACTTCTTTTTGCCCTACCTGGAGATCCGCAACAAGGGCGAGGGCTACGCCGTCAGCATCGTCAAGGCCGGCGCCACCCTTGCTGGCCACAGCGCCGGCCCGGTGCGCCCGCCGCTGTCGGACCTGAAAGCCGAAGAGGTGGAGCAACTGCGCGCCCTGATGCAGAAGCTCGGCCCGCAGTAAACGAACGCGGCGCGCGCGCCGTTCTGTCGATTCAACGCAGTTCTGAAGGAGACCCAAGATGTTCAAGAAAACCCTGTGCGCCCTCAGCCTGGGCCTGGCCGTTACCGCCGCCTTGGCCTGGCCCGATAAGCCCGTCACCCTGGTGGTGCCGTTCCCCCCCGGTGGCTCCACCGACCTGATCGCCCGCGCCATCTCGGCCAAACTGGGCGAGAAAATCGGCGGCACCGTGATCGTTGACAACAAGGCTGGCGCCACCGGCACCATCGGGGCGGCCCAGGTGGCGCGCAGCGCGCCTGACGGCTACAACCTGCTGGTCTCCTCGCTCGGCCCGCTGGTGATCGCGCCGCACCTGATGAAGACCCAGTACGACGCGCTGAAAGACCTGGACCCCATCACCGTGGTGGTGCAGGCGCCCAATGTGCTGGTGGTGCCCATCGCCTCGCCGCTGAAGAACATGGCCGACGTGATGGCCTACCTCAAGGCCAACCCCGGCAAGATGAGTTTTGCCACTTCGGGCGCCGGCTCCAGCGACCACCTGACGGCCGAGCTGTTCTGGCAGCAAACCGGCACCAGCGGCCTGCACGTGCCCTACAAGGGCGGCGGCCCGGTGATGACCGACCTGCTGGGCAACCAGGTGATGTCGTCCTTCATGAACATCAACACCGCCATGCCGCAGATCAAGGGTGGCAAGCTGCGTCCGCTGGTCATCACCAGCGCCAAGCGCTCGCCCCTGCTGCCCGACGTGCCCACGCTGGAAGAAAGCGGCGTCAAGGGCGCCAACGTCTACTCGTGGCAGGGCGTGGTGGCGCCGCACGGCGTGCCGGCTGAGCT
>Ga0209572_1000691_pt1 | contig 40483 bp, 30 predicted proteins | sample EBPBio232012_DNA_FD_185867 | JGI IMG/M metagenome (GOLD analysis project Ga0209572, IMG submission 185867) | Wastewater treatment Type I Accumulibacter community from EBPR Bioreactor in Madison, WI, USA - Reactor 1_1/23/2012_ DNA (SPAdes)... | ecosystem: Engineered > Bioreactor > EBPR >...
TTCCGAACAGAGTCGTTAAGCCCATCAGCGCTGATGGTACTGAGGTTGATGCCTCGGGAGAGTAAGTCGGTGCCAACTCAAACTATCAGAGCCTTGTTCCTCTCGGAACAGGGCTCTTTTTGTTGGTCTGTACCCGATTACAAGCAACATTTTGCAGTGGCGCTTACCCGACAGTTTTTCATATTAGGCATTATTGTTGGCAGTACAACACGCTGGTTTACATACCAATACGCAATAACAGGCGTTATCTCAATGTACTTTTCTCCAGGAAACCGATAATTTTGTACAAATTTCACGAACTCGCTTTACCTACGATGAGAAGCATTTTTTTCCTGTTACTGAGTTTGTTTGCCCTGACGGCCCAGGCTCAGAAAACAACCTTGCTGGTACCCAAAAAAGGTACTGAAACGGCCCCTGCCCCTGCTACCTACTCAACCCCCACCACCGTAACCGTTATTCCTCAACAAGGCGATTCCCGCCGCGCTGCTGCTGTAGCCAAAGTACAACACCGGTCAACACCTGTTCCGGCTACTTCCGCTAAAGGTGATTTGAGCCCGGTTACCTACAGCACTGTAAGTGAAATTGCCCCGGAACCCGGCACCACCGTAACCGTCAACGGACAGGAACGATTCCGCGATGTACGCGCCGGTAAAGGCCAGGTGCATTTCGGCGTGTTTACCCCCGTCGATGAACTGTATTTCATCCAGTTTGGTGTTTATTGTAAAGACACTCCCGTTACCCACGCCCCTGCGGTCGACGGCGTTTACCTCGTATGGCATGCTGAAAGCACATGCCCCAGTGGCGATAAAGGCGCAGCCTATATCGTAAAAGGACTGCCAACAGCCGAAGAAGCAAAAGAAGAAGTGAAACAACTGAAAGCGCAAGGTATAGATTGCTGGTACAATCCTGCATTGACCGGCGCTAAGGTGGAAATTATTGGCGTGCGATAGAACCTTGCTAATGGCAAGAAATGAAAAACACCCTGCCAGAATACTATTCTGACAGGGTGTTTTTTATGAATTTTCAGGGATGTGCTATCTTAAACTTAATCATCGGTTGCCTTGGCCTCTCCGGATTTGTTTTTCTTATCGGTTACCCGCACGCGCATGCCACCTTTCAACTTGCGGGCAATAGCAGCATAAGGTCCTGTAACCACTTTTTCTCCTTCCTGCAAACCGCTCACCACCTGAATAAAGTCGTTGTCCTGAATGCCTGTTTTTACTTCCCGCATGGCTACTGTATCGCCCGTCACGACAAAAACAACTTCCTTGATATTGTCCAGGTCATTTTCTTTTTCCTTTTCCTGGTCATTTTCATTTTTCTTTACCTCGGATTCATTTTCACGGGCAGTAACAGCGATCAGGGGCACACAAAGCGTACTGTCGGCAGTATTGGTAAAAATATCAACAGAGGCAGACATGCCCGGACGGAAAGGATAACGACGCCCGTCTTTGACGAGGTCTGTGTAGGAATTAGCGTCGACCCTGATTTTTACCACAAAATTGGTTACCTGGTCGGTGTTGAGCGCTACCCCTGTGCCTGAATTGGTTGCGCTGTTGGCGATCTCGCTCACTTTACCCTTGAATTTACGACCGAGGTAAGCGTCTACTTCGATATCCGTTTCATCGCCGACACTTACTTTCAGGATGTCGTTTTCGCTCACGTCTACCTGTACTTCCATCGAGCGCAGGTTGGCAATCCGCATCATTTCCGTACCTGCCATTTGCAGTGTGCCTACCACGCGCTCGCCTCTTTCGACGTTGAGTTTGCTGATAATACCGCTCACAGGTGCAGTGATGATGGTTTTTTGAAGGCTGGTGCGCAGTTCCTTCAGGCGCGCATTGGCGCTGCTGATACCATAATCGGCTACGCGCACATTTTCACGCGCACTGGCAAGACTGCTTTCCGAAGATTTCAGCATGGCATCTGCCGATGCCAGTGCCGCTTCTGCAGCGCGCAGGTTGCCTACCGAAGTATCGAATTCTGAAGCAGAAATGACCCCTTCCTTGTACAGTTTTTCGTTGCGCTGGTGCGTATTGCGCGCCACTTCGAGTTGAGAAGCCGCACGCTGGCGGTCGGCTTTTAATTGCTCGATCTGGGCGTTGCTGCTCTGCACGTTGGAGGACGATATTTCACGCTGCGCACGTGCAGTACTTACCGATGCCTGTCCTTGTTCGAGGGCGCTTTGGTATTCATCGGGGCGGATTTTTGCCAATACCTGACCTATGGTGACCGAATCACCTTCTTTTACATATAATTCTATGATTTCGCCGGAAACATCCGAACTGATTTTAACCTCGGTTTCAGGGAAAATTTTACCGCTGGCGCTTACCATTTCACGAATGGTACGACGCTGGGCAGCCTCGGCGTTTACTTCTTCTCCTTTTGGCGATTGCCGACCTTTAATTATTGCCGCTCCGATGAGGAGTGCGAACACACCGATTAAAACATACAAAAGGGTCCGTTTCCGTTTAGGCGCTGCGTTTTTCATGTCCTGGTTTGAAATTTTTTCTGATAACAGGCACAAGAATACTTCCGCGACCGGCAGTGCGGAAAATAGTTGGATAAATGACCTGAAACAGCGGATGAAAGTTATCCCGACGTCGTTGTTACGTCGCCTGGTATCTACGAAAAGCAAGATTGTAAAAAGGCATCAAAACAAACTCCACACCCATGCTGTCAGCATAGCGCCCAGTTTCCAGATACCCCATAGCATCACGATGAACAAGGCAAAGAACAATAACCCCAACAGAAAGAGTGACGTTTTCGCGTTGGGCCGCACTTTGCCATCAGCATAGTATTCACGCAAAAGATTGACGTTGCGCCTGTTGGCTTTAAATCCGAAATCGAACAGATCGCCTATGAATGGTACAATGCCAATGGCTGCATCGAGTACGATATTTCCCATCATCTGCAGCATCAGCAGCGGGCCAGCCCCTCGTTTCATCATCGTGCGGAACAACAGCCCCGAAACCAGAAAGCCGGCCATGTCGCCTGCATAGGGAATGAGCCCGATGATACCATCGAGCCCAAAACGCAGGTTGGTTCCGGGAATCACAAACTGGTTGTCGAGTAGTTTCGCTACGGCATCCAGTCGCGTCAGATCAGGGTCGACAGGCGCGGATGCCGATGTTGTTTCACTCATATGTATTCTATCCTTTAATTTTTAACCGTTGCCCGATTTGAATGGAATCACCGGTCAGGCCGTTGAGTTGTTTCAGTCGGGTGACGGTCAGGTTATAGCGTTTGGCAATATTGTACAGCGTATCGCCTTTCACTACCTGGTGGTAGCCATCCGGCACTGGCGTAGTTGGTATGACAGGCTCGGTGGGGGTATTGTTCACTACAGGTGGCTGTGGCGAAGGCGACCAGGTACCACCCGGCACCGGGTCGGGCGGATAGGTTGTGCCGCTGGTTGCCGGCTTGGTAGTGGTAGACGGGGGTTTGGTGCCCGTTGTACCCGTATTGGCGTTGGGCTGTGTGGGTTTCGGGTCTTCGCCACCAATCTCAGGCAGGAGTTCACCATCGTCGGGCGTCATGGTGCCGGGTGCAGGAGCACTGGGCGAAGAAGTCTGAATGCCGGGCTGGTTGTTGATTTGAGGGTCGTTGGTCACGTCGCGCAGGCGAGGTGCATCGCCTTTTTTACGTTTGGTTTTCAGGTAAATTTTCTCGCTGACAGCCGGCTCCTGACCAGGTTGCAAATTGTTGCGTTCCAGCAGTTTATCAAGTTTGATGGCATACAACTGCGAAATGTCGAACATGGTCTGTCCTTCGTTCACATAATGCTCATTGGCACGCCCGCGCCATTTGTCTTTCTTGCAGGCGATGTAGACACGTGTGCCAGGCTTGAGTTTTACACCTGGAGAATAGCCGCGGTCGTTGTAATCGGCCACTTTGGTCGTATTGATGCGGTAGGCTTTGGCTATATCGTCGAGTGATTCACCTTCACGGGAAAGCACGACCTTGACGTCGTTGACACGGCCGATGCGGTTGACAGGTGCGTTGACAACCGGAGCGCCGCCGGGGCCTGTGGGTTGGGGTGTTCCGTTGGGCGTACCGGGCACAGTGGTTGGTTTGCTGCCTGGACGGTCGTATTCATACAGTTTGTATCGCTCGATGAGGTTGATCAGTTGCGTGGAGTAGGTAGGCGAAGAAGCATACCCGGCCGACTGCAGACCGCGCGCCCAACTTTTGTAATCGGTACGATCCAGGTTGAAAAGAAATCCGTAGCGGTTGTATTTTTTGGGGTCGCGCAGGAATTCGCCGTGATCGTGGTAACTGTCGGCCACTTCCTTGTAACTGCGGAAACAGGATTCGATGGAATTGCCACTGGCATCCTTGTCGTCGTCGCGTTTGTAGTAGGTAGCGCCCGACCATCCGCCGGCGCATTTGATACCGAAGTGGTTGTTGGCGTTTTGAGCAAGGTCACTGGTACCTGCGGCGCTTTCCAGAATACCCTGTGCCAGGATAATACTGGCGGGTATTCCGCCTGTTTCCATTTCCCGAATGGCGGCGTCTTTAAAACGCGAAACATAGTCGGCATTGCGGTCGCCGGTAGTGCTTTCTGTGCTGTACTGTGCAGGGGTCTGGGCGCCTTTGCCGGCGCTGTCGGAAGGCAGATCCTTGAACAAACTACAGCCTGAAACAAGAAGGGAAAGGAAGAAAAGCGAAAAGATGAGGTTTCTCATGTGTCAGTTCGAGTTTTTGAGTGTGCGGTACACTTTCGCAGGTATTGCGCAAAAGTAAACGCGTTTCGGAAAAATCTATTCTGTTTATTCAATACATATACGCGTTTGGAACAGCAAACCTGCCCGGCAGGAAAGAAAAACTTGTCAATTTGAAAAACAGTTCGATTTTTGCACAAACTTGATACCATGAAAACACCACTCCTGTCTACACTGCGCAGCGCATTCCAACTGGCCCGATTTGCCCAGACACATCCGGAACTCTCTACCGACGACGTGCTGGCACAACGCGAGCAAGCCTTTCTTTCCCGCAGGAAATTTTTGAAAACCGGTGCACAGGCCGGCATGCTCCTGGGCCTTGGCGGCAGCGCGCTGGCCGGCGATTTTTTAACCGCAGGGTTTGCCCAGAAATACAAAATCGCCATTGTAGGCGCGGGTATTTCAGGACTCACCGCCGGATATTGCCTGCAAAAAAAAGGCATTCGCGCCACCCTGTTTGAGGGCGATAAACGCGTGGGAGGACGCATGAAAAGCGCCCGAATTTTTGCCGATGGCGCTATCAACACGGAAATTGGAGCAGAATTTATCGATACCGTCCATGAAGATATGTTCTGGCTGATCGACGAACTGGGCCTGCGTCCTCAATTGATGGATATGGAGGCTGACCATTTTGGCCAACGCGACGCTTTTTTTATTGAAAACAAACATTACCTGTTGAGCGATGTGTTGCAGGAATTCAAAGCCGCCCTGCCCATTATCCAGACCGACCAAAAAGCCTCAGGGGGCAAGCAAGCCGTCTTTTTCGATCGCATGTCGATGGCTGATTATATTTCCAAAATGCCCGTAAGCGACTGGGTAAAAAAAATGCTCGATGCCGCTTATGTGGGTGAAAATGGCCTGGAAACCGCCGAACAAAGCGCAGCCAACCTGCTCAGCATTTTTTCCATTCACGAAGGCCATTTTCTGCCGTTTGGAGAAAGTGACGAGCGTTTCAAAATTTCCGGCGGCAATGAGCAAATTCCGCAAGGACTCGCTAAAAAACTCGGCGACCAGATCCGTTTTGAACACAAACTGCAGGCCATCCGCGAAAACAGCAATGGCAGTATGACGCTTGTGTTTTCTGAAAACGGCACCACGCGCGAAGAAACCTTCGATATCGTGATTATGACCGTGCCTTTCACGGTGCTGCGCGACATCGACATACAGATGGAACTTCCGGCGCAAAAACGCAAAGTTATTCAGGAACTGGGTTATGGTACCAATGCCAAATTTATTCTGGAAACCAAATCGCGCCCCTGGCGCCAGAACGGCTATCAGGGATACCTTTTCAACGAACGTATCCACAATGGCTGGGACAGTGCACAAATGCAACTGAACAACGAGGGTTTCGGCACTTTCACCTGCTACTATGGTGGCGAACGTGGTAAAAATGCTGCCCGCGGCACCGAACAACAACAACTTCAATACGTATTACCGACGCTGGAGGCTGCCTTCCCGGGCGCCCGCGCTGCCCTTACGGGTAAAATGGAAATTGCACACTGGAGCGGCAATCCGTTTATTAAATGCAGTTATTCCTGCCTCAAACCTGGTCAGGTTACAGGTTTTGACGGCATTGCCTTCGAGCCGGTTCGTCGACTGTATTTCGCTGGCGAACATTGCAGCACCGATTTCTGGGGCTTTATGAACGGTGGTGCGGAGACGGGCAGGAAAGTGGCGAGAAGGGTAGGGAAGCGGGTAAAGAGGTGAGAAGGGCGGGTGCAATTTTCTGGTGCGTTGAAACAATTTGACAACTTTTCAGAAGTTGTCAAATTTCAGGTGAGTGTGTGTGATTAAATTTGACAACTTTCGAAAAGTTGTCAAATTTCAGGTGAGTGTGTGTAGTTAAATTTGACAACTTTCGAAAAGTTGTCAAATTGCTTCAACGCACCAGAAAACTGCGCCCTTCCGTCACCTCCTCCACCAGCGTTTGAACAGTCTTGTTAGATAGGGAATGGATCATTTCATTTGGCAGGCAGCAAAATCATCGTGCAGCGGACAGGGATGTTCAGCATTGCAGCGCTTGATGCCCAGCGCACACTGGTCGAATACCAGATTGCCATCCGTTATTTTCAGGATATTCGTCAGCGGTATATCTGCGGTATGTTCATTTGGGAAAAAGCCGCCGCTTGGCCCTTTGGTAGAATCTAAAATGCCATGCCGAACCAGGTCCTGCATGATTTTTCCTAAAAAGTAATGCGGTATGCCGAGTCCTTCGGATATATCCTGCAAGCCCACCTTTTTATCGATGCGACCATGAACGGCTACATACACCGTAGCGCGCAATGCATATCCAAATGTTTTTGAAAACATGGCGCAAAGATATTAACCCCATCCACATTCACCACACTGACGAAAGTTACATCGGCAGATGACCACGCTCATCTCTGCCGCATACAGCACTCGAATACATTTGCCAATAAAAAGAGTTAAAACTCTTTAATTATTTTACCAAGCAAATCTCTAATATGGTTTACAAACTGATTTTTCCAGCAATGATTCTGGCCACTGTTTTTCTGGCCTGCACCACGCGGCAGGAAGCAGACAATGCCGCTAAAAATTCACCTACCCCTTCCGAACTCGCGGCCAATCAGCCCGAAACGCATGGTACGGCCGTCAGCACTGTAGAATTGACGCACCCGCTGAACCAGGCATGGGTTACTGCCGGTCAGGGTATTTACGATGCCAAATGCCTGGCATGCCACAAACTGACCGACGAAAAACTCGTAGGCCCGGGCTGGGCGGGCGTCACCAAGCGGCGCGAACCCACCTGGATTATCAATATGATTACCAACGTAGACATGATGCTTGAAAAAGACGCCGAAGCACAAAAACTACTCGAACAATGCCTCGTACGCATGCCCAATCAGAACGTAACCCAGGATGATGCCCGGAAAATTCTGGAGTTCATGCGTAAAAACGACGGAGAAAAATAACCGCGCGGGGCCCGAATTTCTTCTTATCATTTTTCAACTCCCTATCCTGGTATGAAAAATCAACACCTAATTTCAATCATTCTTGCAGTACTGTGCCTGCCTTTGCTGTTTGGCACATCGGGCTGCAAACCCAAAAACATCGGGAGTGCCGTGGAAGGCGATGCCGCACAGAAAGTGTATGTTGCTCCTGGCAAATACGATGAATTTTACAACATCGTGTCCGGTGGATTCAATGGTCAGGTATCCGTGTACGGCATACCCTCCGGCCGTTTGCTGCGTATTATCCCGGTGTTTTCACAGTTTGCGGAAAACGGCTGGGGCTACAGCGAGGAAACCAAACCCATGCTGAATACCTCCCACGGGTTTGTGCCCTGGGACGATTCGCACCATATTGCTCTTTCCACCACCAAAGGCGAACACGACGGCCGCTGGGCATTCGTCAATGGCAATAATACGCCGCGTATCGCCCGTATCGACCTGAAAACATTCCGTACGACGGAGATCATGGAAATCCCCAACAGTTCGGGTAACCACTCCTCTCCGTTCCTGACGGAAAATACGGAATATGCCGTGGCGGGTACGCGTTTCAGTTATCCGATGGACGATGCCAATTCCAACCCGGATGTTGCCATCAATACCTACAAACAGAATTTTAAAGGCACGGTATCCTTCGTGGGCATCGACCCGCAGAGTGGCCGCATGTCGCTCAGTTTTCAGGTACTCCTGCCGGGCTTCAACTTCGACCTGAGCCGCTGTGGCCGCGGGCCGTCGCACGACTGGTTTTTCTTCTCCTGCTACAATACCGAACAGGCCAATACCCTGCTGGAAGTGAATGCTTCGCAGAAAGACAAGGACTTCATCATGGCTGTAAACTGGAAAAAATGCGAGGAGTATGTGAAAGCAGGCAAAGGCAAAAAATCGAAAGTGCGTTTTGCCCACAATGTGTATGACGAAAAAACGCACTCTGCTACCTCGACCATCGAAAGTGAAACAGTTGTGCTGGACCCAAAAGAATTCAAAGACATCGTGTATTTCATGCCTTGCCCGAAATCGCCGCACGGCTGCGACGTCGACCCGACGGGCGAATACATTTGCGGCTCGGGTAAACTGGCGGCGGTCATTCCGGTATTTTCTTTTAGCAAAATCCAGAAAGCCATTGCCGACCAGAATTACGATGGCGATTTTGATGGTATTCCGGTGCTGAAATACGATGCTGTGCTGCATGGCGAGGTGAAAAAGCCCGGCCTGGGCCCATTGCACACCGAATTTGACGGGAAAGGATTTGCCTACACCTCCTTCTTCGTGTCTTCGGAAATTGTGAAGTGGAACATTGAAAAACTGGAAGTAGTCGACCGCGTACCTACCTACTACTCCATTGGTCACCTGTGCGTTCCCGGCGGCCCTACCCGCAAACCGCATGGAAAATACGTAATCGCCTACAACAAGATTACCAAAGACCGCTACCTGCCCACTGGCCCGGAACTGACCCAATCGGCCCAGTTGTACGACATTTCCGGCGATAAAATGAAATTGCTGCTCGACTTCCCCACCACAGGAGAGCCGCACTATGCCGAAGCCATTCCTGCCAGCCTCGTTCAGCCTCAGTCCACCAAATTTTTCAAAATCGAGGAAAATCAGCACCCGTACGCTGCTCATGGCGAGAAAGAAGCCAAAGTATTCCGGGAGGGCAACAAAGTACACGTCAACATGACGTCTATTCGCTCGCACTTTACACCTGATAATATTGAGGGGGTAAAAATGGGCGACGAAGTGTATTTCCACGTCACCAACCTCGAACAGGACTGGGATGTGCCGCACGGATTTGCCGTAAAAGGCGCCAACAACGCTGAAATCCTCATCATGCCCGGCGAAACCTGCACCCTCAAATGGGTGCCCGATCGGGTAGGCGTTTTCCCGATGTATTGTACCGACTTCTGTTCGGCACTGCACCAGGAAATGCAGGGCTACGTACGGGTGTCGCCCAAAGGTTCCAGCGTGCCGCTCACATTTAGTACCGGCAACAAAGCCGAACCTACCGGCGAAGTCAAATAAACCGCGCACTCTTTCCATCATGCCGATCGGCGATTTGGGCGGGCAAAGCGCCTGCCAAACCGTCTGAGCCGCCGGTCGGCACGATTCATTTCTTGAAATCCTTCGATTATGCAAACGCTTGGCAAATCAACGCGTATCCTGCTCGGCATAGCCAGCCTGTCGCTGATAGGCACCTTCTTCGTCCCGCTCTGGCAAATTTTGTTGTGGGCGCCGCAGTACCCGGAAGGACTGTCTATGAAAATCTGGTCGAACCGGCTAACTGGCGATATCGACATCATCAACGGACTCAACCACTACATCGGCATGAAACATATCAGTGTGGAGATGTTTCCGGAATTCAATTACATCGGTATCCTGATCGGTATTCTCATCGCCATTGGCGTGCTTGCTGCCCTGACAGGAAAACCGCGTATTCTGTTCTTTTTCACGCTGTTATCTTGCGTGTATGGCGTGGCTGCTCTTTGGGATTTCTGGCGCTGGGGCTATGATTATGGCCACAACCTCGACCCGAATGCTGCCATCAAGGTACCCGATATGTCGTACCAGCCGCCGCTGGTGGGGTATAAAAACCTGTTGAATTTCACCTCTTACTCTGGCCCTGACACCGGTGCATGGATGATCATTGGCGTGTGTCTGCTGGCGACCGGAATCTGGTGGTGGTGGTTTTTTTCAAACAGGAAAATGGCTGCAAAACAAACGGCCAAAGCATCTGCTGCTGCACTGTTGCTGTCGGCTTTGTTTCTGGAGTCCTGCACATCGGGTCCCGAGCCCATTCGGTATGGAAAAGATGAGTGTGCGCATTGCAAAATGACCTTGACTGACAAACGCTTCGGCGCTGAAATTATCACCGACAAAGGCAAGGTTTTCAAATTCGATGACCTGAACTGTCTGGCAGACTACCTGAAATCGGGGCAAATTCAGGATGCCTCCGTGGCTCAAATGGTTTCGGTAGATTTTAAAAATATCCCAGCATTTGTAGATGTGAAAAAGGCGTTTTTTCTGCAAAATGAAGCCATTAAGAGCCCTATGCGCGGCGATATAGCCACTTTTTCCTCGCAGGCCGATCGAGATGCCGTACAAAAAGAACTGGGCGGCGGAAAAGCCCTCACCTGGGAAGAAGCGCTGCGCGCATTCTGATGTTCCACATTTTAACCAAGATCATTTGAATGCCATATCTATGAAAAAAATGCTTTTGATGTCGAGTATGTTGCTGGCGATGTTGCCATTGTGCGCGCGTACGCTGCACGTAGGGGCCGGGTTTCCAAATCCCACCATTTCCAGTGCGCTGTTGCAGGCTCGTTCGGGCGATACGATTTTCGTTCACCCGGGTGTGTATGCCGAAGGCAATCTTTCCATCAACCTGCCACTGACGCTGATCGGGATCGATTACCCGGTGCTGGATGGTCGGCACATCGACGAAATTATCACGGTCAACAGCAGCCACGTTACCATCCTCGGGTTTGAAATCCGCAACAGCGGCCAGCGCAGTACCATCGACATTGCTGGCATCAAAGTGCTGTCGTCCGATTCGGTAACGCTGGAAAACAATCGGCTGCGGGATTGCAATTTTGGCATTTACCTCTCCAACACGATCGGCTGCAAGGTCATTCACAACGACGTGCAGGGCGTTATCAAAGAAGAGCAGAACAGCGGAAATGGCATTCATGTGTGGAAAGGCTCCGGCCATGTTATTGCTGAAAATCACCTGACCGGGCACCGCGACGGCATTTATTTCGAGTTTGTGACCGATTCGGAAATTCGGGAAAACATGAGCGAGCAAAACCTTCGCTATGGGCTGCATTTTATGTTCTCGCACAATGACCATTATCACCACAACACTTTCCGAAACAATGGCGCTGGTGTAGCAGTCATGTATTCCCGACAGGTGAAAATGACGGAAAACTACTTCGGCTACAACTGGGGCAGTTCGGCATATGGTATTCTGCTGAAAGACATTTCCGACAGCCATATCTGGAAAAATAATTTCGAACACAACTCTGCGGGCGTGTACATGGAAGGCGCCAGCCGGATCATTCTGGAAGAAAACCAGTTTCGCGAAAACGGCTGGGCGCTGCGCGTGCAGGCCAGTTGCGATGCCAATGTGGTGCGGCGCAATAACTTTTTCGGTAACTCCTTCGATGTGGCTACCAACGGCAACCTGGTGCTCAATACGTTCGACGGCAACTACTGGGACAAATACGAAGGCTACGACCTCAACCACGATGGCATTGGCGACCTGCCATTCCGGCCCGTCAGCCTGTATGCTGTGGTAGTGGAACGGATGCCGCATGCCCTGATGCTGATGCGCAGTTTTATCGTGTATCTGATGGACAAGGCAGAGAAAATTATCCCTTCTCTGACGCCCGAACAATTGATGGATCAACAACCGGCCATGCATCCGCTTGTTTGAACACTGCGGGAAAAAGCAGGTCGGAAATTGGATTAGCCTGGTTACTACAGAACTGTTTGTTCATCCTTTTAACATTCCAATTCTATGAAAATCAACTTTTTATTCCGCATAACATGGGCCATTTGCGTGCTCTTTACCCTGCATGCCTGCAATAACGCTGGCACCGCTCCTGCTGCCACTCAGGCAACTGCGCCTTCAGATGGAGGGCAATCCACGATACAGGACGATCTGTCGCAAAAAGACGTGGTGAAAGTGGCCGTAGGTAGTCCCGATCACACCACGCTCGTGACGGCCGTTAAAGCCGCCGAACTGGTCGACGTGCTGTCAAATGCGGGACCATTTACCGTGTTCGCGCCTACCAATGCGGCTTTTGACAAACTGCCTGCCGGTACCGTAACCGACCTGCTCAAACCCGATAAAAAAGAAACCCTGCAGGATATTTTACAATACCACGTGGCTGTGGCTGTGTACAAACCGGAGATGTTTCAGGACGGACAGATCATCAACATGGCCAATGGCGGCAACGTAACCATCGGCGTGAAAGACGGTAAAATAACACTCAACGGCGCGCATGTGCTGGCTACTGTTCCGGCTTCCAATGGAATTGTGCATGTGATTGATGAAGTGTTACTCCCGAAATAGTTATCAGTTATTAGTTATTGGTTATCAGGGGTAGGTAAGGGTTAATGGGTTGAAATGCCTGGCTACTCGAATGGCAATGCCAAAATGAATGAACCAATAAACCCTTACCTACCCCTAATAACCAATAACTCAATAATCAATAACTAACCAAAAATAAACGTATGCTGGAATCTATTCAACTCTCCAAATCATTTGGCAAACTCAAAGTCCTGAAAGACATGAGTGTCCAGATGCGCGCTGGTCAGACGATTTCGCTGATCGGGCCCAACGGTTCAGGTAAAACGACCTTTATCAAATGCCTGCTCGGGCTGGTTATTCCCGATAGTGGCAGTATCAACCTGTATGGAAACAATGTGCTGGGCGGCTGGGATTACCGGCGGTACATCGGCTACATGCCGCAAATAGGGCGATACCCCGACAATATCCGGATCGGGCAATTGTTCGATATGGTGCAGGAAATTCGCCGCGGAACCTATCAGCGCACCGACGACGACTTGTTACGCGCATTCGACCTGCCCAAACTGGCGCACAAAACCATGCGCACCCTCTCGGGCGGCACCCGGCAAAAAGTGAGCGCCTGCCTGGCTTTTCTGTTCGATCCGGATGTGCTGATCCTGGATGAGCCCACTGCCGGCCTCGACCCCGTTGCTTCCGAAATACTCAAGGAAAAGGTGCTGGCCGAAAAAGCAAAGGGCAAACTCACCCTGCTCACCTCCCACATACTCAGCGACCTCGACGAACTGACCACCGATGTGATGTATTTGATGGATGGTCAGTTGCAGTTTTACCAGTCCATACAAGCCCTGAAGGAACAAACCGGTGAAGAAAAACTGCACCGCGCTATCGCAAACGTTATGAAACAACATCCTGCTGCATGAAAACGCCTGCCTCTTCCATGTCTGCCGCTCTGCGACTGGCGGCTGTCGCCGATACGCCCGCTCGTGCTACCACGGTAAACCCAATCGGACGCATCATAAAATACGTGTTGTTCGATATCCTTCAAAACCGGATTGTTATCGGATACACCTTGTTTTTACTGGCGGTGTCGCTGGGTTTGTTCGGGCTAAGCGACGACCCCACCAAAGGGCTCATCAGCCTGCTCAATATCGTGCTCATCGTGACGCCCCTGGTGAGCGCCGTTTTTGCCACCATCCATTTTTACAACTCTTACGAATTTATAGAACTACTGGCAGCACAACCCGTGCGTCGCGGAATCATTGTGTGGGGGCAGTTTCTGGGCCTGGTGCTGGCCCTGGAAACAGCCGTTTGTGTTGGTATTGGTATTCCGGTAGCCATTTATTCGCCTTCCGCTACAGGGGTGGTGCTACTCCTGGCAGCAGCCGGGCTCACGGTAGTATTCATCGCACTGGCCATGTTGGCGTCCGTATGCACCCGCGACAAAGCAAAAGGCATCGGCCTGGCACTGCTGCTGTGGTTTTACTTCACGCTGCTGTACGATGCGCTGGTGCTGTTCATCATGTTTTCCTTTGCCGATTACCCGCTGGAAAAAGCCACGCTGGTGATGGCCGCGCTCAATCCGATCGACCTGGCGCGGGTGATTGTACTGTTGCAAATGGATATTTCGGCCCTGATGGGCTACACGGGCGCCTTGTTTCGCGAATGGCTGGGCACCGGGGCAGGCATTACAACGGCAATCGCTATTTTGCTGCTCTGGGCAACGATCCCCATGCTGCTGGCAGTTCGTGTTTTTCGGAAAAAAGACTTGTGAGGTGTCTATTTAATTGAAAATCAATAAATTTTGAATTCCACCCGTCGGTTTTTCACGTTGCCGGAGGCAATGGTTTGCAGGGGGCGTGTATCACCATAACCTTCCGATTTAATGCGTTCGGCAGCAACCCCTTTGCTTGCCAGGTAGTCGGCCACCACCCGGGCGCGTTCTTTGGAAAGAATCAGGTTTTTGGCTGAGTCGCCGTGGTTGTCTGTGTGGCCTTCGACACTCAGACGCAAGGCCGGATTGCGTACCAGAAAGCCAGATAAACGATCCAGTTCGGGTTCCGATTGGGCAAGCATGATGCTTTTACTTTGCACGAACAGGATGTTTTTGGGCAGGTACTTTTCGAGCGTGTCGGCCGGCACATCGGAGGCTTGTGCGAAGGTGTGTACAACAGGTTTGGCAGGCGCCGGTTTGGGTGCAGTGGGTTTGTTTGCCACAGGTTTGGGCTTCGACGTATTTACAGGTGGCGGGTTGTTCGTTTTGGGGTTGTGCGCAATATTCTGGTTGGGTGCAGGTAATTGCATGGATGTCGGCTGGTAAAAGAATTTGCTGTCGATGACCTTATCATTGTATCCGAAAGCGCCTCCAAACACCGGTTTTTGGCTGGGCAATTGCCAGTACAGTTGTATTTCTCCTTCCAGCAGTCCGTTGAAATAGTCGACCTGCAAATCGTAGAAGCGATTGGCTTCGAGGTAGACGGTGCCGGAAAAAGGTTCCGAGTCGTGCATCCCCCAGGCATTGATCACCATTTTATCGCCTACTTTCACCCGAATACCGTCGTCGACGTGGGCGCGGAATCGGTACTCACCGGCTTCGGGTGTTTTGATGCGGCCTTTCCACCTGACGGAAAAATCGGACGGGTCCATGCCTGCCGCGGGCGCCACATTGTTCCACACAAATTCGATTTTGGCGTCGGTGCGCGTCATGATTTTTCGATCGAAATTGCGGCCGTCGTAGTATTCTCCAACCAGGCCTGGTTGGGCGTACAGGTAAATACTACCCAGTATGGAAAGGGCTGTCAAAAATGTTTTCGTCATAGCATCTGAATGTTTAGTGGGAGAAAAACGCTGCTGCACCTGGAAAAATTCTGTTGTGCAGTACGCTTTTTTTGGGGGGGGTGAATCAGGATGACCTGGATTGGAAGGATTAGAAAGATTCTATAGGCGATGTCGACAATTATATAAATTCTTCAAATTGTCGACATCGCCTATAGAATCTTTCTAATCCTTCCAATCCAGGTCATCCTGATTCAACCGCCCTTCACTAGACACTACCAAACGCCAATTTGTTACAAAACAGGTCAGGAATTCCCTCCGGCGTTTTCCACTGCCTGTATTCCACCTTTCAGGTTGTACACATTCTCGAAACCAAAACGTTCTTCCAGTATAGCGATAGCCTGTGCGCTGCGAGCCCCCGAACGACAATGAACAACCACAGGCATGCTGCGGGAAATACGATCTGTTTGAAAGGGAATATCGGCCAGCGGGATTAATTCGCCCGCCAGGTTATGCTCGGAGTATTCGTTCGGTTCCCGCACATCGATGAGTTGAAAGGGCTTGCCGGACTGTTGCCATTCCAGGAATTCGTGGGCAGCAATTTCTTTAAAATTGTACTCTTTCAGTGTCTCGTCCAGCCCACAAAATGCTTCGTAATCAATAAGTTCTGTGATGGTAGGCGCATTGCCGCTCAAGGGATTATCTTCCCGGCCTCGTATCCTGAACCGGCGCGTTTCAAAGTTGAGGGCATCGAACACAAACAAATATCCGCTCAGGGTTTTGCCTGCTCCGCTAATAATTTTCAATACCTCCAGGGCCTGCATACTGCCGATAATCCCCGGCAAAACACCCAGCACGCCTCCTTCGGAGCAGTCGGGTATAGAGCCCGGCGGCGGTGGGGTAGGGAAGAGGTCGCGATAATTAGGGCCTGCCGCGCCATCCTGTATAAAATTAAACACCGACACCTGCCCTTCAAATTGTGATACTGCGCCGTACACCAGCGGTTTTCCGGCCAATACACAGGCATCGTTCACGAGGTAGCGGGTAGGGAAATTATCGGAGCCGTCGGCCACCACATCGTACGAACGTATTATGTCGATCGCATTGTCTCGTGTCAAAAAAACAGGGTGCAACTCCATCTCAATATGCGGGTTGAGCGCCTGAAGGTGATTGGCGGCTGCCGTTGTTTTGGGTTGGCCTATATCGTTTTCATCGAACAAAACCTGTCGTTGCAGGTTACTACGGTCTACTGCATCACCATCCACGATGCCGATGACACCTACACCCGCCGCAGCAAGGTATTGCAGCAAGGGGCTACCCAGTCCACCCGCGCCAATGACCAGCACCCGCGCTTCCTTGAGCCGCTGCTGCGCCTTCATCCCAAATTGTGGCAACTTGAAATGGCGATCATATCGTAGGAGTTCGGAGGGGGTGAAAACCATGAGAGAGTTATGAGTTATGAGTTATGAGTTGTGGTGCTGTTTTCTTGGTATTGTTGAGGAGAGTTGAGGGGTTGAGGGGTTGAGGGGTTGAGAGGTTTACCCTTGATTTATCAACTTATTATACAGGATGGCAGAACATAAATCTCATTGTCAGAGTTTAAACCTCTCAACCCCTCAACCCTCTCAACCCCTCAACCCTCTCAACCCTCTCAACCCCTCAACCCTCTCAACCTCTCAACCTCTCAACCCCTCAACCCCTCAACCCTCTCAACCCTCTCAACCCCTCAACCCTCTCAACCCTCTCAACCCCTCAACCCTCCACAACCATTCCAAGAACACAGCACCACAACTCATAACTCATAACTCCAAAACCCCCATCTTTGCTTCATGCTTTTCGACAACCATGGCCGTCCGATTCATTACCTGCGCCTGGCTGTAACCGATCGTTGCAACCTGCGCTGCCATTATTGTATGCCTGAACACGGGCTGCAATGGCTATCACGTGCCGATTTGCTGAGTTATGAAGAAATGTTGCGCCTGTGCACCTTGCTGGTGCGTATGGGCATCACAAAAATACGTATAACCGGAGGAGAACCGTTCGTCCGGAAAGATATGATGAAATTGCTGCGGTCGCTGGCAGCCATAGACGGACTGGAACAGATTCACCTCACCACCAATGGCGTGGCAACTGCCGGCTTTGTACCGGAACTGAAGCAACTGGGTATTCGCAGTGTCAACCTCAGCCTCGACACCCTCGACAGAGAACGGTTTTTCCAAATAACACGTCGAGACGAACTTCCCCGCGTGCTGGATACGCTACACGCGTTGCTGGAACATGGTATTCCCGTCAAGGTAAATGCAGTGGTCATGGACGGGCAAAACACAAATGACCTGATTCCGCTGGCTGCCCTGAGCCGCGATTTGCCGGTGGATGTGCGCTTCATCGAGGAAATGCCGTTCAATGGAGGCGATCACATTACGGGCCGCCCGCTGTGGGATTATGTGCGCATTCTAGACACTTTACGGGTGGAATGGCCTTCCCTGGAAAAAACGCCTGATGCCCCTTTTTCCACTTCCATGAATTATCTGGTTCCGGGATTTAAAGGCAAAATCGGCATCATTGCTGCCTGGTCGCGTACTTTTTGCGGCACCTGCAACCGCATTCGCGTCACGCCCAAAGGCGTGTTGAAAACCTGCCTCTACGACCAGGGCGTTTTACAACTGCGCGATCTGATGCGATCGGGGCTCGACGATGAAGCGCTCCAGGTGCATCTGCTGGATGCTTTCGCCCACCGCCCTGCCAATGGATGGGAGGCTGCGGCGGCACGTGTCGACAGCCCGCTCGAAGAATCCATGGCTACGATTGGAGGGTAACATGAGACATCCCGAATTTTGGTGAAAGCCAGGATTCAGGGTAGGTTGTTTCCCGTAGAGTATTCCCCTCGTAGAGTATTTCCCGCAGATTTCCGCAGAATACACGCAGATTTCCGCAGATCGTAGAGCACACCTACTTCAAATACGTATCGTAAAATGAGTACTCTACGATCTGCGGAAATCTGCGTGTATTCTGCGGAAATCTGCGGGAAATACTCTACGAGGGGAATACTCTATGAGGGAAATACTCTATGAGGGAAATACTCTACGAGGGGAATTACTCTACACGGGAAATTACTCTACGGGAAATATCCTGCCCTATCTGTTCTGGATAGAAATATGTTCCGTTCCTAAAGATTCGGGAAGTCTCCTGTAAAAAAATCCCGAACCCTGGCTTTCACCAAAATTCGGGATGCGTATTTGTTGGACAATCGTCGTGCTTATGGCACTACTTTGCTATCTGTAGATTCACTTGTGTGGCCGTGTGTTTTGTATTGCACACCATTGATTTTCTGCATCAGGCTGTCGCGCACCACTTTGAAATTCTCAAATGCTTCACCGGTAATCGGTTGTGGCTGTGGCAGGTTGAGCCGAAGGTGGTCTACTTGTTTGCCATTTTTCCAGAAACGGAAACATACGTGCGGGCCGGTAGCCAGTCCTGTAGAACCTACATAACCAATGGTTTGGCCTTGTGCCACACGGGAACCGGCGCGAATGCCTTTGGCAAAGCCGCTCATGTGCAGGTATTGCGATTCGTATGTCTGGTCGTGACGGATTTTCACAAAGAGGCCGTTTCCACCGCGGCGGGTGGCTTCTTCCACCACACCTTCCGCTACCGACATGATCGGTGTGCCATGCGGCGCAGCATAGTCGGTACCGAAATGCGCTTTGTGATAGCCGAGGATCGGGTGGAGGCGGTTGAGGTTGTAGCGGCTGCTGATGCGGCTGAATTTCACCGGCGATTTCAGGAAAGCCTTACGAGCCGGGCGGCCGTCGTAGTCGAAGTAATTGGTTTTTTCTCCGGGGCGTTCGAAATTGAAAGCATAGGATTCCTTGCCTTCACGTTCGTACATGGCAGCGATGATTTTGCCGGTACCCACTGCTTTGCCTTCCACAAAATGCTGCTCGTACACCACTTTGAAACGGTCACCCTGTTTCTGGTGGTAAAAGTCAACGGAAGACGCTAGAATATCGATCATGCCGTCGGCCAGTTCGTCGCTCAGGCCATTGTCGGTAAGAGCCTGCCAAAAACTGGTTTCCAGTACACCCGATGCGGCCACTACTTCCGTTTTTACATCGCGTTTTACCAGATTCACTTCATACGGCGCGCGGAGATTGAACACCACATATTCGTACGGCGAAGGTTCGTATACCATGAACTCGGGTTGTGCGCCTGCCTGTTTGGACAGGAAAAACAACTCGTGGCCGATGCGCATGGAAGAAATATTGAACTTGCCTTTGCTTTGCTCTACAATGCTGTTGACTTGCGGATAGGTAAGTCCTTTTGCCATCAGGAGTTCTCCCAGGACATCGCCGGAAGCGAGTTTGGTTTCCGACAACTGGAATTCGTCGAGTGCAAAACCCCAGCGCATATTGTGGGGAACTACAGACAATTCCCCCAGCGTGGGAGGCGCCAGCAACATGGCGGCAGACTGTCGATCGGAAGTAAGTTGGAGGGTGGCGGCAAATAAGCCTAATGAAACAGCCACCCCTGACGCGACCATGATTTTTTTATTTTTCCAGGTCTTGGTCAGGCGCCGCAACCACTGCTGCGGCTTCGAATTGTTTGTGTTCACGATGTGTGTAAGATTAGAACAGGTTATTAAAATCAAGCCTGGTCGTTGCGAACACTCATGCTACGCTCCAAAGGCGTAGGATGAGTGTCAGCCTGGTCTCTGGCGGGGATTCGACCAACTGGCTTAGCGGCAAAAATAGAATTGCATTCCGGTTTTTTACCAATTGTTGCCGGAAAATTAACTAAACGCCCGTTCCTTCAATAGACGGACAAGCCTCTGCTTTTATTTGAAAAATGAACTTAAGTCGCTGACAGTTAACTTTTTATGTGTAAAATTTGCCTGCATCTATCCGTTTTCTCAAAATGTAAAAAAATTATATGCGATTTTACACAATATGCCAAATCAGGCCTGAAACCTCAATTTTGTCCCGAACGGAGCCTGAAGCCCGTACATTTGCGCAGTTTTACGATCCACCTTGCCGATGCGATTTTTGCTTCTGTACGCCTGCATGGCGCTTGCATGTACCCTTCCTGCCCAAAGCAGCACTTTCGATACGAACAATGAAAACTGGGGCGCCGAAGGCGATCCTGCCAGTACCATTGCTGGGTGGGCGCCTACGGGCGGGCTGCCAGGAGGGCATATTCGGGTGGCAGATGCTGCCACAGGTGGTATCTGGTATTTTACGGCGCCGGCCAAATTCAGGGGAAACAAATGCGGCGCTTACGATCGCTGGTTGCGCTACGACCAGTTTACCAGCGACACGCTCAACCAGATATTTTCCAGTGACCCGGGCGATGTGGAAATTTGGGGCAACGGCTCAAAACTGATCTTCGACAACGCACAAAACCCGGGCCTTGCCTGGACACACTACGACATCCTGTTGCGCGAAGATGCCGGCTGGCGACTCGAAAGTTCCAGCGGCGCTGTTCCAACCGAGGCAGAATTCCGCGCCATCCTGTCCAATGTGACCAAAATCCGGTTCAAAGGCGAATACCGTCCGGCTGCCGATTTTGGTGGCCTCGACAATGTCATGCTGGAAAACGATTTTTTATTCGACCTCGACGGCGACGACAGCAGCGGCGCCGTCGGAGAAGATTTTCGTTCGGATACCTTGTGTACCGCAAACAGCCGCGTAGCAGACACAGATGCCTTGCTGGTGTCGGAGCGCCCCATTGATTCGATGGTCGTACGTATTCTTGGACTGACGGGCACCGAACAATTGAGCGCAGGTGCGCTGCCCCCGCAAATTACCCTGTCTTCCACTTCCTCGCCGGGGCGGCTGGTGCTGGTGAACAACGGCAATGCATCAGCCGCCGATTTTATTCAGGCTTTGCTGAGCGTGGTGTACCAGGATATGGCCATGCCGCCAGAACGTGGCGAACGGCTGCTGGGCGTACAGGTTTTCACCGATTGCGGCGATATGGGCATTCGCTTTGTGTACCTGCCCATTTTTCCCACACCAAATGCAGGCCCGGATGCCGACACGATTGTTTGTGCCAACAGCCAGCCGCTCGATCTCAGGCCTCTTGTAAATGGCGCCCCGGTACCGGGTGGGTACTGGGAGCCGATGCTCATTGGCAATTATTCCTTATTCGATCCGCAACGAGACGAATCAGGCCTTTACCAGTATATTCTGGCTGGAGCGGGGCAATGCCCGGGCGATACGGCCCTTGTGCAAGTCGAGGTCGAACAACTGCCTGTTTGGCAAGCCGATACCACCCTTTGTTATCAGGATACTTTTACACTTACCGTACCGCCAGGCCTGGAAAACTGGCAATGGGCCGATGGCGGCCATCAGCGCGATCGGGATATTGATTTTCCTGGGGTGTATGGATTAACAGGCAATACCGAGAACTGCCTGTTTTCGGACAGTGTTCAGATCGATTTTTACACCTGTGAGCCTTGTCAATGGTATGCTCCCAATGTATTTTCCCCAAATGATGACGGCCACAACGATCGATGGCATCTTTTCATCCCCTGTCTGTGGCAACGGTATCGCCTGGAAGTTTTCGACCGCTGGGGCAGCCTGATCTTCGCTGCCGACGACCCGGAAAGAGAATGGGACGGTTATGACAAACGCGGCACATCCGTACCAGGCGTGTATATCTGGCGTCTGGAATGGGTGGGCGAACTGTTGGGAGTACCTTATACGTACAGGGCTTCGGGTGATGTCACGATCGTCCGATAAAACATTGTTGACGGCCGGATTTTGATTTTCATAATTTTTTAAAATGTAAATTTGGTTTTTTTGGAAATAAAAGCAATATATTTAGCCTCTTCTTTGTCTGTGGAATATTAATTGTTTTACCGCCCCTTCGGCACGAAACCTGCCGACAGGATTTAACCAATCAAAGCCTATGCTAAATGTTCGCCAGTTACTTTCCGGAAAACCCCACAATACTGTGTACGCCGTTCGGCCAGATCAAATGGTAATCGAAGCGCTTGAACTCATGGCATCCAAAAATATCGGTGCTGTATTGGTCATGGATGGCGAACACCTGGCAGGAATTTTTTCTGAACGCGATTATGCACGCAAAGGAATATTGCAAGGCCGTAAAGCCAAAAGCACCCCGGTGACAGAAGTCATGACGGCCGGCGTTTTTGTAGTAGACATTAGCAAAAACATCGACGACTGCATGAAAATCATGTCGGAAAAACACATCCGCCACTTGCCTGTTGTCGACGACGGACGCGTAGCGGGCATTTTGAGCGTGAGTGATATTGTAACGGCCATCATGCGCGAACAGGAAAGTCGTATTCAAAGCCTGGAGCAGTATATTACCGGGTATTGATTCCTGAACATCTTCAGGGTTTGAATGTTGAACGTCTGAAAATAAGTCATCCCGAATTTTGGTTGAAGCCAGGATTCGGGATTGTGTTTTTTGTAGGTTGTTTTTTGTAGAGTATTTCCCGCGTAGAGTAATTTCCCGCAGAGTAATTTCCCGCAGAACTCGCAGATTTACCCGCAGAACTCGCAGAACGTAGAGTACCCTGTGTACTCGATATGAAGAAATAGGTGTACTCTACGTTCTGCGAGTTCTGCGGGTAAATCTGCGAGTTCTGCGGGAAATTACTCTACGGGAAATCTGCGGGAAAATACTCTACGCGATCAGTTTGTACAGAAAAACTTCCGCGAAAAAAAATCGATATGTCTCCTGTTTTATATTTCACAAACAACTGATTTTAAATGCGTTGCACCTCACTTTTTACTCTTTTTATTGCCGTTGCAATTTCTATTTCCAACACACAGGCGCAGGGTTTTTACTTTGGCGCCGACCTTTCCTATGTCAATGAAATGGAAGACTGCGGGGTGGAGTTTAAGGAACAAGGCACACCGAAAGACCCTTATCAAATCTTTGCAGATCACCAGTGCAACCTCGTACGGCTGCGGCTCTGGCACTCGCCTTCCTGGTACGATGCCTTGAATGCCGGCAACCGTTATTCCGACTTCCAGGATGTGCGCCGAAGCATCCTGCGCGCCAAGGCTGCGGGTATGCAGGTGCTGCTGGATTTTCATTTGTCTGACAACTGGGCCGACCCTTCCAAACAACGCGTGCCAGCCGCCTGGGAGGGCGTGGTGAACAACCTGCCGCTGCTGAAGGATTCGCTTTACAATTACATTTCTTCCACCCTGCTGGCTCTCAACAGTGAAGACCTGCTGCCCGACATGGTGCAGATCGGCAATGAAACCAACAAAGGTATCATGCTCTCTCCTGCCGTGGATGCTGCCGGCTGGTCGCTCGACTGGAACCGCAACAGCCAGTTGTTCAAACGCGCCATACAGGCTGTCCGCGATGTGGAAACGGCTTCCGGAAAAAACATCAAGGTGGCGCTGCACATCGCAGGGCCCGCCGAAGCGGGATGGCTCATGCAAGGGTTCTGGAGCAATGGCGTGACCGATTTCGATGTCATCGGCCTGTCGTACTACTGGGCCTGGCACCAGCCGACGACCATTGCCAATACGGGTGCGATTATTACACAGTTGAAACAATTGTATCCCGGCAAGGAAGTGATGATTTTTGAAACCGGATACATCTGGACAACCCAGAGCAACGACAACGCCAACAACATCATCAGCGCCGTGCAACCAGGCTATTCGCCTGCCAGCCCTGCCAATCAGCGCAAATGGCTGGTCGACCTCACGCAGGAAGTGATCAATCGGGGCGGCAGTGGCGTCATTTACTGGGAACCCGCCTGGGTGTCGTCACCCTGCTGGACGCAGTGGGGGCAGGGTTCCCACCAGGAGCACGCCGCGTTTTTTGATTTCAACAGCAACCTGCTCGTCGATGGCGGCATGGATTTTATGACGCATACCTACGATAACCTTGTAGCTGTCAAATCACCGGAAAACAATCGAAAACTGGAAATATGGCAGGATGGAACACAAACCCTGCTGCTGCAACTGGAAGGCTTCCCGGGCGATAGCAGTTTGCATCTGAATTTGATGAGCAGCAACGGAAAGATTGTGGCTTCGCGGCTGTTTAAAACAGCAGGCACGGAAAAAACGACTTATTCATTCGCTTTACCTGCCGGTTTGCCACCGGGCGTTTATTATTTGTCGGTGTATGAAGGAAGGCGTTTTGCGGCGATGAAAGGTTTGGTGTTGAGAGGGTGAGAGATGTGAGAGGGTGAGAGATGTGAGAGTTCGTAGAGTGTACCACTCCGTTCCTGAAAATCATTAGAGCAAAGTGGTACACTCTACGAACTCTCACATCTCTCACCCTCTCACCCTCTCACTCTCTCACATCTCTAATAACCTGGATTCTGCTGCAGTCCCGGATTCACCCCAATATCCTGTGTCGGGATATGGAAAATATTCCGGTAACTAGGCACGCTGGCGCCTTCTTTTACGCCTCCTTTCCAGGTCCATTTGTAGGTGCCGTCTGTGAATTGACCAAAGCGTACCAGGTCGGTACGGCGGTGGCATTCCCAGTAGAGTTCGCGGCCGCGTTCATCCAGAATCACATCCAGCGTCAGGTTGGCAGGCGTGTAATTGCCGGCAGTACCGGTGTAGGCGCGTGTTCGGACCGCATTGAAATACTGGGCGGCTTTCACCTTATCACCTCCGGCAGCGCCACGCAGAACGGCTTCGGCAGCCATCAGGTATACGTCGGCGAGGCGGAACATTGGGAAGTCGGTATCCGGGAAGTCAGTATCCGAACCGGGCAGACCGGTAGAAGTTACGTTTTTAAATTTCTGTACCGCATAGCCTTGTGTAGCCAGTGTCAGGTCGTCGATGTCGAGGCTTTGGCCTTCGGTGTAGAACAGGCCACGGTGGTCGAAACTCGTCAGTTTGATCTGATACGTGTAGTCGGGGCGGTCGATGTCCAGGTAAATTTTATAACTACCAGACTGATCGATGTCGATGGCATCGCCGTCGGTTTCCAGCAGACCGTCGCGGCCGGTATCGCCAAAGTTGATGGAGGCATCGTTGTTGGCAACGAAGCGGAAAGAACCGATTTCAAGATTGGGTACATCTACATACAACTGCTGGAGCGCTTCGTCGTATTGCAATGGAATAGAAATGCCGTTGGTAGCGGTACCTACAATCGCCCAGTCCCGTTTCTGGATCGAATACACCTTGGTGTTCAGGTTGACTTTGATAAAGTGCAGACCAGCCTGCGGTACTACAATTTTTGCCCCGTTGGTTTCCAGCACGCCATCTGCACCATTATCGCCGTAGCGTGGCGGGCCAGAGTTGGATGGAACCGTAGTGAACTGAATTTCCGAGTTGGCCGTAGGCAGGTACACATGGCCTTCATACAGTTTTTCGTGCGGCGCAAAAGCGGACGTATCGGCGATACGTACAGCCGAGGGCGCATCGAAGTTGTTGTAGGTGCCGGGCACATACAGAGAAGGGTGTTTCACCGTCAGACCTTCGTTGAAATCCACTTTAATACCGGTGAGGTCGGTCGGAAATTTGGCGATAAACTCTTTCGTCGTACGCGTGCCACCCCAGCCGCTGGCCACACCCGATGCCGATGGGCTCATGCTGCCTACTACGCCGGCGCGGATAATGAACGTCATGCCGCCCCAGGTACGGGTATGAACACCGTCGAATGCAACCGGGAAGATAATTTCATTTGAAAGGTGATTGTCAGCCAGAAACAGTTTCTGATAGTCAGGTTCCAGTTGGTATCCTGCAGCCAGAATTTTGTCGCAGTACGTCAGGCATTCGTTGTATTTGGCTTGTCCGATGTACACTTCTGCATTGAGATACAATTTTGCTAGCAACATCCATGCAGCGGCCTTGTCGGCACGGGCATACTCGTTGGTTCTCGGGTCGGCCAGGTCGCCATCGATGGCTTTCAGTTCCGATTCGATGTAGTTGAACAGTTCAGCAGCCGTGGTTTGTTTCGGCGTTTGGCCTACTACCGCATCTTCAACGGCAAACGGCGGGTTGCGGAACACGTCGAGTGCATGCCAGTAACTCAGTGCGCGCAGGAAACGCGCTTCAGCACGATAGCGGCGCACTTCGGCTTTCAGGGCGTCACTGGCGCCGCGTTCGGTCAGTTTGGCTTCGGTTGTTTCCCGAATAAATTCGTTGGCAACAGAAATCTGAACAAAAATGCGGCTGTAAAAGGCATATGTAAAAGCGTCACTGGTGGTCCATGCCTGGGCATGAAAATCCTTGATGGTCTGGTCATTCCAGCCAATCACGGCCTCGTCGGTGGTCAGTTCCTGGTGGTACCAAAAGCCGCGCAGGTATTGTCCAAAACCTTCGTCGATGTCGGAAATATCGGAATCGCCGGCAGGGCCTTGCTGGCCGGATACTGCCAGACCAGCATATATTTTAGCCAGCACCTTGCGGTACGAAGCGGGGTCTTTGTACACATTCGAAGCCGACTGGAAATCGGTATCGAGTGGTACCGTGTCGAGGTCTTTGAAGCAACCCGTAGCACCCAACATAAACAGGATGAGTGCTGTGCCTATTTTAAAAGGTGATTTCATATCTGTTTTATTTAGATGATTAGAAGTTGACACCGAAGCCGAGCAGGTACGTACGCGGTCTTGGGTAAATGTTGTTGTCGATACCGTTGGAAATTTCCGGGTCGAGGCCGTCGTATTTGGTCACCACCAGCGGATTCTGTACGGTTACATACACGTTGAAATATTTGCCTATCACATTGTTGAAAGAGTATCCTGCCGTCACGTGGTCGAGGCGGAAGAAGGAGGCTTCTTTTACAAAGTAATCGCTAAACGTAAGGCTCGACTGCTTGTCCACATTGAGGTCTACTGCCGATTGGTTCACATTGGAAAGGTAACCCGTGGTGCCGTACAGGCGATCGAGGTAGCCCATGTCGGTTTGCACGTTGTTGTACACGTAGTTGCCAATGTGCGCGCGGCCTGCAAAAGAGAATGTGAAGGCGCCAATGTTGAGGCTGCTGGTGAGGCCGAGCGTCACAGGTGGCGCCGGGTTTTTGTAGCGGTATTTGTCCAGGTCGTCTACTTTCCCGTCGCCATTACGGTCTACAAACTGATTTTCCAGGATGTTGCCGTTTTCATCGTATAGTTGCTCTTTTACATAAAACGAACTGGGTGCATAGCCTGTGTAGTGGTTCTGAATGTTACTGCCCACACCGCCGGCAATGCCGCCAACGAGTACGCCGATGTACTTGGGATCATTGCTGGTGGTCAGTTTGGTAATTTTCGAATTGTTGTAGGCAAAGTTGGTGCTCAAATCCCAGCGCACTTTGCGCGTCACGACGGGCGACAGGTTCAGGCTCAGTTCCACGCCTTTTGTTTCCATCGTACCGATGTTGTCGATCGCGAAGTTGGACAGGTTGGACAAGGCAGGTACCGGAATGCGGTTCAGCAGATCGCGGGTATTTCTCTGATAAACGTCCAGCGAACCCGACAGGCGATCAGTCATGATGGTGAAGTCGAGGCCTGCGTTATACGTCGTCGTTTCTTCCCATTGAATATCAGCCACATAAGCATTGGGGCGGAACGTAGTCACGTACTCGTCGCCAAACTGGTACTGTGCGTTGGGCATACCCACCTGATACTGAGCCAGGTAAGCGTAGTAGTCGACAAGCCTGTTGCCGATATCCTGCTGACCCGTAATACCCCAACTCAGACGGAGTTTCATGTTGCTGAAATACTTGGTGTTCTGGTCGAGGATTTTCATGGCGAAGGCCGCGGCCGGGAAAAGGCCCCAGCGATAGTCCGGCGAGAAACGCGAAGTGCCGTCTCTTCTCAATGAGCCGGTAAGCAGGTATTTACCATTGAAATCATAATTCACACGACCGTACATGGAAAGCAGGTAATACTCTGCGGGGTCCTGTCCGGTGCTCACTTCCGATGGCGTACCTGCCGTGTCGGAGTTTTTGTAATAATTGCTCACTTCGAAATGCTGCCAGGAGTAACCGCCCATGATATCCAGGCCGTGGCGGCCGAAGGTTTTTTTGTAATTCAGGTAGGCTTCCAGCAGAGAGTTGGTTCTGGTCTGTTCGTAGTAGTTGTTTACACCGCCGCCGGTGAGGGCGTCAAACGCAAATGCAGCGAAGTTGGGCACTACCACGGTACCGGAGCCTTTAGCGCGGTCGTAGCCAAGGTTCAGGTTGGCGCGCAATTCAGGCAAAAAGGCAAAACGGTAGTCGAACGAAGCGTTTGTGATGTAGTGTTTTACGGTCGAATTGTCGTCTCTGAGTTCGAGCAGGGCTACGGGGTTGGTCGTGGCCAAACCGTTCGGGTTGCCGTTTGCAATTTTCCAGGTGGTAAAACCGCCGTAGCGAGTGCTGGTGTCGCGGACTGGTTTGGTGGGGTCGAAACTCAGGGCGTTTCCGATCGCGCCGCGGTCGGCGAAGTGGTTGTCTGAAAGTATGCCTTTGAACGACAGGTTGACCTGCAGGCGGTTATTCAGAAACTTCGGATTCACATTGATAGCGGTCGAATAACGTTTGAATTCATCCGTTTTCAGCAAACCGTTTTTCTGTGTAAAACCCAGCGACACGCGGTAAGGGAAAATGCCGAAACCACCAGAAGCATTGAGGTTGTGGTCGTGTCCGAAGGCCGACTGATAAATTTCGTCCTGCCAGTCGGTATTGGCCGTACCCAGCAACGCCAGCGAAGGGTGGTTGGGGTTGGCTACGCCGTAGTGTTCCTGAACGGTGGCGCGGAATTCGTCGGCTGTCAGCACATCCACGCGGTTGGCGGTTTGTGCAACAGAAACGTTGCCCGTGTAGCCTACGGTGATTTTTTTGCCGAGTTTACCCTTTTTCGTGGTGATAATGATAACGCCGCCGGAAGCGCGGTTGCCATAAATGGCCGCTGCAGAAGCGTCTTTCAGCACGGTAAACGTCTCGATGTCGTTCGGGTTGATCACGTTCAACTGGTTGCGGCTGCCCGATACGCCGGTGTTATCGAGCGGAACACCGTCTACCACGATCAGCGGATTGTTGGAAGCCGACAGAGACGACTCGCCCCGGATGCGGATCTGGGCGCCGCCGCCCGGCGAACCATCGCTGATGATTGTCACACCTGCCACCTTGCCTGCGAGCAAATCCTGCGGGCCGGTGATGGCGCCCCGGTTGAATTTGTCGGTCGATACGGATTGTACGAGGCCCGTAGCGTCTTCCCGCTTCACGGTACCGTAGCCGATGACCAGCACTTCACTGAGTTCCTTACCGGCAGACAGCGTGACGAGGATGTCATTGACGCCGACAATACTTTGCTCGGTGGTTTCATAACCGGTGTAGTTAAAAATCAGGGCCGTGGAATTGTCGCCTACAACGAGGCGGAATTTACCCTCGAAATCGGAGGCAACTCCATGTGCCCGATTCTCCTTTTCAATGACCGTTACGCCGATCAAGGCCTCGCCGGTCTCGCGGTCTGTAATCGTTCCCGTCACAGTTCTCTGAGCGGAAACTGTCAGGTGCGTACCCAGCATCACCAGCGCCGGAACGACGATCCGCAGGAGTACGCTTTTGGTAAAAATATTCATACGAATGTGATTCAAGTTTTAGAATAGAAAAGTGAACAAAGCGGATTATTCTTATGGTGCAAACCAGAAATTTTTTTTGCCCGGGAGGGGAAAAAATGAGAGACTAAGGTCGGAAAAACTGTTCCTCACCCTTCCTGAAAAAAATTTTTTTAGGCTCTGATTTTAAACATTGAAAATTCAGAAAAAATACAACGGAACGATTTTGCCGGATTATTGAACAACGCAATCGTTTGCGGAAGAGGTTTTACGAAAGACGCGTTGCAAAAATAAAAATGTAAACGCGCTGCAAAATTAAAAAAAGAATAATACTGTCGTCGTTTTACATAAATTTTTCCAAGGTCGGTTTTTTCAGAATTAAAAAACAAATTAACTTTGTGATGATTTTAGCAAAACTTTCAGTTTAATATTTCAAATACTCATAACGATGAAGTTACGATTACTCTTTTCCCTTCTCTTCGGAGCCATGCTGATGACTGGTTTCAGCCAAGTCTCCGTAGGTATTATCGGCAGTGCTACACCTACTGGTTGGGACTCCGACACCGACATGGTACCCGATCCTGACAGCGCAGGCCTTTGGTCGATTGTGATCAATCTTACCCAAGGTGATGTCAAGTTCCGCCAGGACAATGACTGGGCTGTGAACTGGGGCGCGAATACCTTCCCTTCCGGTTTCGGTACGCAGGATGGCCCGAACATTCCGATCCCTGCCGCAGGTGAATTTACCGTTACCTTCAATGCAAACAACGGCGAATACCACTTCACGGTAACCTCCGACATCGGTATTATCGGCGATGCTACGCCGGGTGGCTGGGCTGACGACACCAATATGTTCCTCGATCCACTCGACTCCAACGAGTACTTCCTTACCCTTCCGTTGACGACAGGTTTTGTGAAGTTCCGCGCCAATGACGGCTGGACACAGAACTGGGGCGCTACGGATTTCCCAACTGGTGTGGGTGTACAGGACGGTCCGAATATTCCGATCACTACTGCCGGTAAATACCTCGTTCATTTCAACAAGGTAACTGGCGCGTACAGTTTTGAAGAAGTGATCGAATTCAACACCATCAGCATCATCGGCGACGCTACTGCCGGCGGTTGGGACACCGATACACACCTGACGAAAGACAACGGAAACCCCGATCTGTGGAAAGGCAACGTGTCGCTGACTGACGGTACCCTGAAATTCCGCGCCAACGACGCCTGGACGCTCAACTGGGGAGGCACCGACTTCCCGATGGGTGTGGCTGTTCCTGGTGGCGACAACATTCCGGTGGATTCCGGCGACTACCAGGTGACATTCAACACCGCTACGCTGGAATACAACTTCCTGCCGATCATTCCATTTACCACCATCGGTATTATCGGCGACGCCACTCCAGGCGGCTGGGATGCTGATACGGACATGGAACAGGATCCGACCAATCCTGCTATCTGGAGAAAACGCCTGATTCTGACTGACGGCGAAGCCAAATTCCGCGCTGAAAACGACTGGACCTTCAACTGGGGCGCAGGCGACTTCCCCACCGGCTTAGGTGTACAAGACGGCGCCAATATCCCGGTTGTGGCTGGTGAATACAAAATCACCTTCAACTCCATCACCGGCGAATACAGTTTTGAAGAACTCATCATTTTCGGCACCGTAGGTATCATTGGTACCGCTACTCCCGATGGCTGGAACTCCGATGTGGATATGACCAAAGACCTCGTCGACGAATCGTTCTGGTACATCAACTCGATGGACCTGACCGACGGCGAAGCCAAATTCCGCGCTGAAAATGCCTGGACGATCAACTGGGGCGCTAACACCTGGCCAACCGGTGTAGGCACACAAGACGGTCCGAATATCCCGATCACGGGCGGTACTTACCGTATCACCATCAACACCGGCACCGGCGAGTACGCTTTCTCCGAGCCTTCTTCTACCGTCAACCTGCTCGACCAGAACAGCATCCGCATCGCGCCGAACCCGGCTAAAAGCGTGCTGAATATCGAGGTGAACGTAGCCGAAATGCAGGGCGAAACCCGCATCGTGCTGTTCAACACCACCGGCCAACAAGTAATGGCTACGAATGTGAACATCCAGAACCGCGTATCCATCCCGGTTGTCAACCTGATGCCAGGCCAGTACACCATGCAAATGACGAATGGTAAAAACATCGTGGCCAAACAGGTGGTGATTGTGAAATAATGATCTTTTGAAGCAAAACGGGCGATTTGTGCCTGTTTTTGAAATGGGAAGCCCCGCCGGAGCGATTCGGCGGGGCTTTCTTTTTTATATCAGCCTGATACTTTCCGTGGTATTTTTTCGCAGCCTGCTGCCGCCATGCCCCCCTTGTCACCCTGGCGGGGCCCGTTCACTCTATGGCGCGTAACAACGTATTTTCAAGGCAGGCACGTGGCCAATGTCGTTGACGTAAGTGGGCGATTACGAGGGGGCGATTACGAGCGGGTGGCCCAACGACGGGCGACCACGAGGGTCGCCCCAACGAACGGTCGCCCCAACGCCGCCTCCGTGCCGCTAACGGTGGGCAGCCATGCCGCCTTTATGGCGCGGAAAAGATGAGATGACTTACGTTTACCTTCGTATTTTTCGCCCGGCAAACCACCACACAATGGCAAACCACCCGCAACACCTCCCCGGCCTATCCGAGCCTTTTCTGATGATCGCCATCCCCGGCGGCACATTTGATATGGGCGGAGAAAGTTGGGACAACGAAAGAAGTCTTCCCATACACCCGGTAGAACTGTCCGATTTCCGGATGGGGCAACACCCTGTAACCCAGGCCCTGTGGTTGGCCGTAATGGGGGAAGAGAACAATCCTTCCTACTTCAAAGGCCTCACCCGGCCGGTAGAATCGGTTTCCTGGGAACAAATCGACCGGGAATTTCTGCCCCGCCTGAATGAGATGACCAAAGATAAACGGCCCGCCGGTACCGTGTATCGCCTGCCAACCGAAGCGGAGTGGGAATACGCAGCGCGGGGCGGCCCGGATTGGAAAAACCAGTCTTTTTTATATGCCGGAAGCGACGTGCTGGATGAAGTGGGCTGGTACGACGACAACAGCCACGGCGAAACCAAACCTGTGGGCCTGAAAATGAAAAATGCCCTCGGACTGTATGATATGAGCGGAAATGTATGGGAATGGTGCGCCGACTGGTACGGAAGGGACTACTACAAAAAGTGCCTGGAAGAGGGTGTAACGAAGAACCCGCCCGGCCCGGAGCAGGGCTCGAACCGCGTTCTTCGCGGCGGTGGTTGGAACCTCAACGCGCAGATCTGCCGCTCTGTGTCGCGCGACTTCAGCGATCCGTCGGACCGCCCCATCAATATCGGCTTCCGCCTGGTCTTGTCGATTACCCCAGTTTAGTTGGCTTGTTCCTTCCGGCTTCCTGTGAGCGAGGCCCATTTTCCGCGGCGAACGGCGCAAACAAGCGAGGGACGAGCGCAGGGAGCGGCGGGAGTGGCGGAAAATGGGGCAAGGGGCAAAGAGCAATAGGCAAGAGGCAAGATTTTCTTCTTTTCCCGTTCGGCCGAGGGTGATTCAGGTGGTAGCATGGGCTTCAGCCCGTCGGGACAGCGCCATTGATGGCGCTCACAACAAAAAATAAACATGCGCCTTAAAAGGCGCTGTCCCGACGGGCTAAAGCCCATACCACCACATGAAAAACGCTTGGCCTTTCAAAAAAACACAAGCGCTTTGACCACCTCCAAATTAGTGCCTCGCCAGGTGTCCTTCGCCCAAGCGCAACGCCGCCGCAGTGTCTCTGACCTGCGGCCAACTTTGGAATGATTCTATGCCTTCGTACTTTTAGCCTGACAAACCACCACACGATGGAAAACCACCCGCAACACCTCCCCGGCCTCCCCGAGCCATTCTTAATGATCGCTATCCCTGGCGGCACATTTGATATGGGCGGAGAAAGTTGGAACAACGAAAGAAGTCTTCCCATACACCCGGTAGAACTGTCCGATTTCCGGATGGGGCAATACCCCGTGACGCAATCCCTTTGGATGGCCGTGATGGGGGAAACCAGCAACCCATCACACTTCAAAGGCCCCATGCGGCCTGTAGAGTCGGTTTCCTGGGAACAAATCGACCGGGAATTTCTGCCCCGTCTGAACGAGATGACCATCCATAAACGGCCCGCCGATACGGTTTATCGCCTGCCGACCGAAGCAGAGTGGGAATACGCAGCGCGGGGCGGCCCGGAATGGGAAAACCAGTCTTTTTTATATGCCGGAAGCGACGTGCTGGATGAGGTAGGTTGGTACGACGGCAACAGCCCCGGCGAAACCAAACCCGTGGGCCTGAAAATGAAAAACGCCCTCGGGATGTACGACATGAGCGGAAATGTATGGGAGTGGTGCGCCGACTGGTACGGCAGGGATTACTACAAAAAATGCCTTGAAGACAGAATTGTCAAGAACCCGCCCGGCCCGGAGCATGGCTCGGACCGCGTTCTTCGCGGCGGTGGTTGGCTCGACCTCGCGCAGTACTGCCGCTCTGTGTACCGCTACTACCTCGATCCGTCGTACCGCAACTTCAATATCGGCTTCCGCCTGGTCTTGTCGATTCCCCCAGTTTAGTTGGTTTGTTCCTACCAGCCTTCCTGTGAGCGAGGCCCATTTTCCGCGGCGAGCGGCGCAAACAAGCGAGGGACGAGCGCAGGGAGCGGCGGGAGTGGCGGAAAATGGGGAATGGGGGGCAAAGAGCAAGAGGCAAGAGGCAAAATGCAAGGGACAAGAGGCAAGGAGCAAAACACATATATTACAATTATAATAAGGTGTATAGTCATGCAAATTAAAACATTTACGATCCCTATTGTGGGCGGCGAAGCGATCAATGAGGACCTCAATCTTTTTTTACGAAGCCATAAAGTGTTGGAGGTTGAAAAGCAATTGGTGTTGGCAAATGGCAGTGGCTTCTGGTGTTTTTGCATCACCTGGATGGATGGAGGAACAGGAGTGGAGAAAGAAAAAACGGACTATAAAAAAGTATTGGATGAAGCCACTTTCAAGCGATTTTCGCATTTGCGTGACATCCGGAAACGGCTGGCGCAGGAAGAAGCCATTCCGGCATATGCCATTTTCACAGATGAGGAATTGGCAGCGCTTGCCAAAATGGAAGAACTGACCCTTGCCAGCATGAAAACAGTAAAAGGTATTGGCGAAAAGAAAATAGAAAAGTACGGTAAACACTTCATCGAAAAAGATACCCATGCGGCGGGCGAATAATTTGCTGCATCTCATAGCAGACCCGGATAACCTGCGCCTGGCATTCTGGAAAGCGCGCAAGGGGAAATCATACTCGGAAGAAGTCAGGATTTATCTCAACAACCTGCATCAAAACCTGTCTGCCTTGCGAGTGCAGATACTCGATAATCATGTCGACGTAGGGAAATACCACTATTTTAAAGTGTACGACCCCAAAGAGCGGCAAATATGCGCTGCTGCATTTAGTGAGCAGGTTTTGCACCATGCCATCATGAACGTATGCCATCCGTTTTTTGAGCGCGCACAAATTTTTGATAGTTATGCCTGTCGGAAAGGGAAGGGTACTTATGCTGCGCTCGACCGCGCACGCTTGTACACACGCAGGTATCAATATTTTCTGAAATTGGATGTGCGGAAGTTTTTCGACAGTATCAGTCACCGGGTTCTTTTACATCAATTGCATAGATTGTTGAAAGACCATGCGGTGTTGCACCTGCTATACGCCATTGTTGACAGTTACACGTACGCACCCGAAGGCGAACCCCGCGGCGTACCTATCGGAAACCTGACCAGCCAGTATTTTGCCAACCATTATCTTTCCGAGCTCGATCACTATGTCAAAGAAGCGCTAAAAGCAAAAGCCTATGTACGCTATATGGACGACATGATCATCTGGCACGATGACAAGGAATTTTTGAAAGAGGCTCGCGTGGCAATTGATCAGTTTGTTGTGTCACGTCTGAATTGTACACTGAAACCTGTTTTGCTCAATTACACGTCCTGTGGTTTGCCGTTTTTGGGCTATCTGATATTGCCTTTCCATACCCGGCTTGCACAACGAAGCAAGTACCGTTTTATACGAAAATGGAAATATTTAGAGCAACAATATGACGATGGGCTGTGGAGCGAAACCGAATGCCAAAGGCATGCTTTGCCCCTGTTTGCTTTTACACAACATGCTGATACAAAAGAATTCAGGAAAAAAGTTTTGAATATTTAACTTTGCGAGTAAAGGTGCAGGGTCATAAGGGCTCGAACCGCGTTCTTCGCGGCGGTAGTTGGAACAACAACGCGCAGAACTGCCGCTCTGTGAACCGCAACAACAACGATCCGTCGAACCGCAACAACAATATCGGCTTCCGCCTGGTCTTGTCGATTACCCCAGCTCACAGGAAGTCCGGAGGACATCCACTGAACAGGCTCTGCTCCCGCTCTCTGTTATGCAGGGACAAAAATGCGGCGCGTAGCCGCCCCAGCAGCAGTATTGGTAGCCACGGATGCGAAGGTTCTGCTGCCTTTTTGTATATCTTGTAATTTATACGATACCTAAATGCCCGAAACAATTCGAAACCTCCTCCACAAGTACCAACTTGCCCATCAACCTGATACCGACAGCGTACGCAGAAAAGGCAACAGTTATGCCGAACTGGACGGGAAAATCATCGCCCTGAGCCTGTCCGGCAAGGATGACCTGAACGAACTGCTGCTCGACGAATCTTGCTCGGCGCTCGAACACCTGTACCTGAACGATAACACCCATCTGGAAAAGGTGGCATTTTCGACGCCCCTGCCGAGGCTGAAAATGCTGTATTTGAGCAGGTGCGGGCTCACTGATTTTCGGCTGCCTGCGGGTTGCCATGTGCTGGAACAACTGTATATAGCAAACAATCAACTTGCGACTGTCGAATTGGAAGGAGATTGCCCGGAATTGAAGTTGCTGGATGTCAGCAACAACCAGTTGACAACGTTTTCCTTGTCTTCCGGGTACAGCAAATTGTCTTATATATACCTGCAAAAAAACCAATTGAGTCGCCTTTCTTTTGCAAAAACCCTTCCTTCATTGGCTATTTTACACCTGGCATCCAACGAATTGTCCGAACTGCCTGCTGTGGATTACCCCAACCTTGAAACATTGTATGTCAAGGGCAACCCGCTGCGGTATGAAGAATCTTTGATAGAAGGAGATCAAAGCGGGAATGCGGTCGAAATAATCAGTATTTTAAGAGCCGCGTCGCGCAGCGGTGTTCGACCGAACTTCAGGGCCAAAATGATCATTGTGGGCAATGGGCGCATCGGCAAAACCTGCATAGTAAACAGATTGCTGGGGCTGGCTTGCGCAGACGACCAGGCTTATACCCATGCGATTTCCATTCAACATTTGAATTCAACGCACCTGCCAGGCGTAAAAACAACGGAACTGGACTTGCAGGTATGGGATTTTGGCGGTCAGGATGTGTATTTTGCCACACACCAGTTCTTTTTGTCAGAAGAAGCCTTGTATATATATGCCTGGACAGACGAGGCCATCGCCCGTAAAAACCGGGAGAATGATAAAAAAACGGCGCCTGCCATGTACGACAATAAATGGCAGAGCCATCACTACTGGCTGGATAATATTCGAATGCACGGGGAAAAAAGCCCCGTATTGATTGTCAAAACACACTGCCTGGAGACTAAAGAAACGCTTCCTTATGAGGAATTACAGGGTAAATATGATTTGTCCTATGCTCCACTCGACTTCGATGCTAAAAGTTCAGAAGAGCGATATTTAACCAGATTAAAAGAGGAACTGGCAGCAGCAGTAAACGCCTTGCCTTTGCTTGGCAGTAATATACCCAATAGTTACAACGATTTAATTTACGCCATCAGGTACAAAAAAGCGCAGGGCTTGTCTGAACTTACCAAAAGTCAATTTGCTGAACTGGCTACAGAAAATAACATAGAAGATGTCGATCTAGAGGCTTTGCTCGGATATTTGAAAAAAACAGGTGAAATCATTTATTTTTCAGATAAAGATTCCCTGAAAGAGCGCATCTTCATTAGCCCTGAAATACTGATTGGGAAAGTGTATAAACTATTGGAAAACAATAGTTTACTATTGAAACAGGAGGGCGTTTTTACAAAACAGTATGCCAGAGAGGTTTTCGGATGGGGTGATTGTGATATGCTCCTTGATTTATTGATCAAGTTTGAAGTGGTGTTTGAAAAAAGGACAGGAGATGCCTATATCGCTCCGCAGTATCTGCCGTCGGTGCCTGTATCCGGAAATGCCTTCCATTCTTTTGAAGGGCACAAGGTTGAAAAAGTGTTGCGCTTTACATTGCACTACCCCGGCTTGTTGCCCGAAAATGTAATGGTCAATGTATTGAGCAAGTATGGGCCTTATGCACAAGAAGTAGTTTACCGCAACGGCATTTATTTTATCAAGGAAGGCACACATGAAGGATGTGTAATTGTATGCCATGAATCCAGTCGGCACATCAGGGTGTACACTACTGAAAATGAATCGGCAGATACGCTGGCGAAAGAAGTTTTTGAGCAATTTCTTAAACACAGCAAAAAGGCAACCATTCACATATCTGCCGACGAACAACAATGGGTGGATGTACAGGTAGCAAAAGATGCTTTTGAGAAAGACAAGGATATTCCCCTGATCGCAGGCGGCTGGTTGGAGCAAAAGGAAACGATTGCGTACCTGTTTGAAACTCACCAGCGGGAATTTTCACCAAAAGTATTTCCATTACATCCTGTGGAATCTAAAAACAAAAAAAAGGAAATAACAAAACCTGAAAAAGACATGCCTGCAACGTCTAAAAACCTGATTATCGGCGGTATCATCTTTATTCTTGCTATAATCCTGATGATACCAATTGTACAGGATGGAAGGGGCGGAAAAATCAGTATCCTGGGTAACCTGCTGAATTGGGAAGTATCTCCCAAACCTGTTACTCCTGTTGAACCTCAGCCCAATCCCCATACCACGACCTCCACTCCTGAAGTAGAAAAAGTTTCCGTTATTGGTCGTATCACCATCAATGACAGAAAAGCCACACGGAATGACATAAAGGAAGTTTTTGTCAAAAATGACAACCTGGTAAACAGAGAATCGCTTTCCGGCGACCAGTTCACCTTGAAAGAGGTCGAAATACCGAAAGACAAAAGACTGGATATTGCTTTTACTTTCCCTGATGACTCCGTTGATTCCCGCGTTTTTAATGTTTCCAATATCCGGGAAGGAAAATGCGACATCGGAGAAATACGCATTACCGTCAAACAAACCAAACCGACCAAAACGGGTGGCCCGGCCCGGCCAGTTTACATCATCAATAATGGCAATATCATCCAGGGAGATCATAATTCGATTCAGCAATGACCCCTGGTGCTCCCTACACCCAAGCCCTCCCTTCCGGCTTCTCCTTCGACCTCATCCCCGTAGGAGCTGGCTCCTTTATGATGGGCAACGAAGAGGAAGATGCCTACGATGATGAACAGCCGGTACACCAGGTGCGCTTCAACTACGATTTTTTCATCGGGAAATACCCCGTCACCCAGGATCTGTGGATGGAGGTAATGGGGTATGCGCCTAATCCTTCCTTGTTTAAAAGCGCGCGACGGCCGGTGGAACGAGTAAGTTGGTTCGATGCCGCCGTTTTTTGCAATGCGCTCAACGAAATGTGCGGCTACACACCCTGTTATTTCAGCGACGCCGATTTTCAGACGCCTTATGGTAAAACACAGCATGTTTATGCGCTCCACGATGGAGGCCCGGTGTACCTCCGGCCCTCTGTTCGCGGCTTCCGCCTGCCCTCCGAAGCCGAATGGGAATACGCCGCTCGGGGTGGCCCTTCTTGGAGCGGTACCAATTACAGTGGCAGCAACCAGATAGATGAAACAGGCTGGTACAGCGGCAACAGCCACGACGAAACCAAACCCGTGGGCCTGAAAATGCCCAACGAACTTGGCATATTCGACATGATCGGCAACGTACGGGAGTGGTGTGAAGACCAATGGCACGACTCTTACGAAGGCGCTCCGGATAACGGCAGTGCCTGGGCAGACCAGGAACAGGGCTCGGACCGCGTTCTTCGCGGCGGTAGTTGGTTCAATTCCGCGCAGTTCTGCCGCTCTGTGAACCGCTCCAGCTTCGATCCGTCGTTCCGCCCCTTCATTGTCGGCTTCCGCCTGGTCTTGTCGATTCCCCCAGTTTAGTTGGCTTGTTCCTTCCGGTCTTCCTGTGAGCGAGGCCCATTTCCCGCGGCGAGTAAAGGAGTGGCGGGAAATGGGGAAGGGGCAAGAGGCAAAATGCAAGGAGCAAGGGACAAGATTTTCTTCTTTTCTGTTCGGCCGAGGGTGTTTCAGGTGGTAGTATGGGCTAAAGCCCAATGTCGTTGACTTAAGGAATTTCAAGATGCTCTTCGATAGTTTTTGAAGGTTTGATATTTTCCATTCAGTCGTCGGACATTTTGGGGTCTTGGGTAATATCTACCTGGCCTGAC